>JACXTT010000218.1_pt1 | contig 93238 bp, 74 predicted proteins | sample 9270951 | NCBI WGS metagenome assembly JACXTT01 (sample SAMN15532306, study PRJNA645909) | rock metagenome | isolation source: weathered quartz diorite | place: Puerto Rico | collected 2017-06-21 | reverse complement strand
ATCAAGAGGTTGCGCGATGCGCTGGGTGAATCGGCGGACGCTCCAGTGTTCATTGAGACGCTCGCTCGACGTGGCTATCGCTTCATTGCTCCCGTCAACGGCTCCTCTGCTCCAAGTGGAATCGAAATCGCACCGCCCCTGGAGCGAAGCAAATCGTTTTTCTTGACTCACCGGATTGCCATCGCCTGCCTCGCACCGATAGTGGTCGCTGTACTGGCCTGGGCAGTGTGGCGGCTTCCATTGCGGCGCAACGACACCATAGAGCGTAAGCTAACCTCAAATTCATCGGAAAATAGCGTCAGCAGCGCAGGCATTTCTCCCGACGGCAAGCATCTAGCCTACTCGGATAACACAGGGATCTACCTAAAACTCATTCGCACGGGTGAAACCCACCCCGTACCCTTACCGCCAAACTTCTCTGCCCGCGTGGACGGCTGGTTTCCAGATGGCTCGCACTTGCTGGTCTCTCGCAAGGAACAGCCTGGGAAGGCCAGCTTGTGGAGCATTTCGGTGTTTGGAGGTTCGCCCCGTCCTCTGGCAGATGACGCTTCGGGAGGATCGGTGTCTCCGGATGGTGCGCACATTGCCTTCTATCGCGCTGATTTGACTTACGACGGTTTGCTTGGTCGGGAAGTGTGGGTCATGCGTTCCGACGGAACAGATCCGATCAAGGTTGTAGCCGATAAGGGTTCGCGGGTGGGAAGGCCGGCGTGGTCTCCCGACGGCAAACGAATCGCTTACATTAGAACAGCGTTGGCGTACGACGCGCCGACCCGTTCGGTTGAGGTGAATGAATGGCACAAGGCAAGCGCAGAGACCCTTCTTTCAGACAGTAGCTTAACTCCTGCGCTGCATTGGCTGCCGGATGGCCGCTTAATCTACGCCCTCGGCACACGGCGAACGCCAGGCCCGGTGGGAGATTCAAGCGTATGGATGGTATCACCGCCGCAAGCCGGAAAGATTTCCGAGCCCCCGAAACGCATCACCCAAGGATACGGTTTGATTTCGCAAGTTTCCGGAAGCGCCGACGGAAAAGTACTTATCTTCCTAAGAGAAAATTGGTCACCAAGTATTTACATCGGTACGCTGGCAGCGGACGGCACACAGTTGCTCTCGCACAGGCGGCTGACCCTAGATGAGAGTGCAAGCGTCCCGACTTCCTGGACACCAGATAGCACGGCAGTCTTGTTTTATTCGGATCGAAACGGTACTTCAGAGCTTTTCAAACAGGCCACCGATCAGCCATTGGCGGAGCGTCTGGTAACTGCCGAGGAGGACCTCTCACAACCCAGAGTGACGCCCGACGGCTCAGAGATCCTGTATATTGCCACTCCTAAATCCGCCGGCCCGGAGACTCCCTCTTCTATTTTCGCCATTCCCATACAGGGCGGACCTCCTCGACTAGTCCTCAAGGATGTCGCGATCTTCGCCGTGCAGTGTGCGCGCTTGCCATCGACAATCTGTATATACAGCACTTCAAAAGGAAATACTCGGGAGACCTTCCTGTTCGATGTGAGGAGCGGCAAGAGTACAGGCCCCACGCAAATCGATCCCGATGGTTTTTGGAGCTTGTCCCCCGACGGTTCGCAACGAGCCATCATCGCTGTCGGTTCCAACCAAGGAACGATCCAACTCCGGTCCATATCCTCCGGTGAATCGCGCGATCTGATTGTAAAGGGATGGAACGGATTGATGCACATAGACTGGTCCGCGGATGGAACGAGCCTCCTCGTTGGTTGGCATGGTCATCAAGCGGATAGCGCATTGCTGAGGGTCACACTCGATGGCAAAGTTTCAGCCCTGCTCCGTTCCGGCAATTTCATCGGGTATGCAATCCCGTCACCGGACGGGCGATTGCTGGCCATATTGGAGGTCAGTCCCACCAAGAATGTGTGGCAGATAGAAGATTTCTGATGGTCCCTTGCAAAGGACGCATCACTGAGAAGACAAGTTGGACCGCTCACCATTAGTTTTGTTCTTCGTTGTGGAACTGAATGTACCGGGGGCTATTCGTAGCGCAGGGCGGCCATGGGATCGAGGCGGCTGGCGCGCCAGGCGGGGACGTAGCCGGCGGCGCAGGCGACGAAAACGAGGGCAGCGGTGGCCAGGGCGAGGGTGAAGGGATCGTGGGGCGTGAGGCCAAAGAGCTGACTTTGCACGACGCGGGTGAGCATCAATGAGAAAATGACGCCAGCGGTGACGCCGACGGCAACGAGGAGAAGAACTTCGCGCATGACCATCCAGATGACATGGCCGCGGGCGGCGCCGAGTGCCATGCGAATGCCGACTTCGCGCGTGCGCTGCGCCACGGCATAGGCCATTACGCCATACAACCCGATGACCGCGAGGAGCGTGGCCAAAAATCCGAAGACGGCGGAGAGGCTGGCGATCATGCGCTCGGTGGAGAGGGAATTGTTGAGCTGGACCTCGGTGGTGCGCATGGCGTAAAGGGGCAAGTTGGGATCGAGGTCGCGGACTTTGGCGCGCAGCGTGGACATCAATTGATTGGGATCCATGGTGGTGCGGACGTAGACGGTCATGCCGCCGAGGAAGCGGTCGGCAAGATACGGAACGAAGGCCTGCTCGGGGATTTCGTCGCGAAGATTCGTGTATTTGAAATCCTTGACGACGCCGATGACTTCCATGTCGGTGGGCGTGCCGGGATCAGTGCCAAATCCCAAGTGAAGGCCGACGGGATTTCTTCCAGCAAAATATTTGCGGGCAAATTTTTCGTTGATCATGACGGTGGTGGGCGCCCAATTCCAGACCTCGGGGCCATGTTTGACGTCGCGGTTGTCGTTGCGATTAAAGTCCCGCCCGACAACAATGGGCACGCCCAAGGTTGAAAAATAATTCGGGCTAATCTGATTCATGAAAGGCTCGGCATGATCATCGGGCTTTGCCGGGGTGAAGCCTTCGACGCTCATGCTGCTGTCCCATTCGTTGTCCTCGAGAATGCGCATCGAAGCGAGCCCGACCGATTGAACTCCAGGAATCGAACTGAGAACTTCCGACAATTGGGGATAGAAGACTTTCAGGCGCTCGGGAGTGTAGCCGTTGAGAGAGGGATCGATATTGAAGCCGACCAGTTTTTCCGCTGGAAAGCCAGGCCCGAGGTTGCGCAGGTTCGCGAGGCTGCGGACAAAGAGTCCTGCTCCGACCAATAACAGGAGGGAAAGAGTAACCTGGGCAACCACGAGGCCTTTCCGGAGACCGTGGTGGCCGCCGCCCACGACGGCCCCGGCCTGATCTTTGAGAGTCCCGGAAATATTGGGTTTCGTGGTCTGCATCGCCGGGACGAGACCAAAAATAATTCCGGTGAAAATCGTTACGGCGAAGGTGAACAGAAGAATGCGGAGATCTGGCAGGCTGGAAATATTAAGACCGCCGGAATCCGACGGCAGGTACACACCCATAAGGGTTTTGTCGGACCAGAAGGCGAAGGCCAGGCCGGCGATGCCTCCGAGGAAGGACAAGGAAAGACTCTCGACGAGGAGCTGCCGGATAATCTGCCAGCGAGTGGCTCCGATAGCCAGACGAATGGCAATCTCTTTGGTCCGGGCACTGCCGCGGACGAGCAGAAGGTTGGCGAGGTTGGCACAGGCGATGAGGAGTACAGCTCCCGTGGTGGCCATCAAGACCCAAAGGGGAGTCGAGAGCTGACGCCGGGTGTACGAGCGGCCCTGCGATCCAGGCAAAACATCGATCCAGCACTTTAGGAATTCCTGGCGATCGTACGTGGAGGCGTGAGCAAAGGCGGCTTCCTGGACTTCCTGTTCGAGCATGGAGTGCATGAAGGGTTGAAGGGCGGCCTTGGCCTGCTGCTGCGAGACGCCCGGCTTCAGCCGGCCGAAGGCATTCACCCAGCGGTTGCGACGCTCCTTCAGCATGTCGGTGGGATTGCCGACGAGAATCTGCGGCTCCATCATGATGGGGATGAAAATCTTTGGGGAGTGACCAAGCTCCACGCCGTCAAAGCCCTGCTGCGCGACACCGACGACGGTCATCTTGTAATTGTTGATGGTCAATTCCTTGCCGAGAATTTCCGGATCAGCGGCGAAGCGCGTCTTCCAATAGTCGTAATTCAACACGAGGTAGGGATGTCCGCTGGGAAGGCGATCGTCCTCGGGTGTGAACACGCGTCCACGAGCGGGACCGACCCCGAGGGTGGAAAAATAGGTTCCGGAGACGAGCTCGACAGCCACGCGTTCGGACTGCCCGCCGAACGAAAGGCTCACGGCAATCGGGAACCGGCAAAACATTTCCGAGAAAACTTCATTGTGGGCCTGGAAATCCCGGTACATGGGATGCGAGATGGCGTTGCCGCCCCAATTGCTGCCGTAGTGGCGCCCGCGCATGGAGAGCAGCACGAGCTGCTGGGGATCCTTGACGGGAAGGAGACGCAGCAGAACTTGATCGAGGAGGGTGAAAATCGCGGTGTTGGCGCCAATCCCCAGCGCGAGAGTCAGGACGGCGATCGCCGTAAAGCCCGGGGTTCTGGCTAGCATGCGGAAGGAATAGTGCAAATCGCGAAGTGCGATGTCCAGCCATCCGCTGACGTGAGCAGGGCGCACGGCTTCTTTGTCGGTTGTAATCACAGAGACCCCCGTTGGCAGCTAGAGGTAGAGACGAAAAAGGGGGCAAAAAGTTTGAGGAAAGTGGTAGTTTGAGGAAAGCCCTCAGGAGAGCGGAATTTTCAGAGAAACAGGATAGAAAGAAAAAGCGAAACTTATTATAGGGAAATGGCGAATACAGCCGAGCGATGGGGGTCAGTCCGCGCTGGTTGTGGCTACTCGCTGAAGGTCCGCCCCTTCGAGCTTTTGCTGGAAGAACAAAGCGACGCGGTCGATGATTTCGTCGAGTGAGATGCGGGGACGGAAGCCGGTGAGGGCCTGGAGTTTTTCGACGGAAGGGACACGGCGCATCATGTCCTCGAAGCCGGGTTCATAGGCTTTGTCGTACGGAACATACTCGATGGGAGAAGAACTGCCGGTGCGATCTTTAACTCTTTGGGCAAGAATTTCGATGGTGATTTCCTCGGTGTTGCCGACGTTGATGACTTCGCCGACGGAGCGGCCAGTGTCCATGAGGCGAATAAGGCCTTCGACGGTGTCGCGCACGTCGCAGAAGCAGCGGGATTGTTTACCGTTGCCATAAACGCTAATGGTGGTGTTGTCCAGCGCAGACTTGACGAAATTGGGGAGAACCATTCCATAGCGTCCCGTCTGGCGCGGACCCACTGTATTGAACAAGCGCACCACGATGACGGGAAGCTTCTTTTCCTTCCAGTACGAGAGGGCCAGAAACTCGTCGAGAGCTTTGGATGCGGCGTAGCTCCAACGGCCTTTGGTGGTGGGGCCGAGGACGAGATCGGCGTCCTCGTGAAAGGGAACGTTGGTGTTTTTTCCGTAGACTTCGGAAGTGGAGGCAGTCAGCACGAGCTTCTTTTTCTTGCAGGCCGCTTCGAGAATCAACTGCGTGCCGTTGACATTGGTTTCGATGGTCTTGACGGGACTTTCGACAATGAGTTTGACGCCCACGGCGGCAGCGAGGTGCACGACGACATCAGCATCATCGACGAGCTCGGCAACCAACTGGCGATTCTCGATGTTGTCGAGGTGATATTCCATGCGTTCGGAAGATTTCAGGTGGCGGATGTTGTCCATACTGCCGGTCGAAAGATTGTCGAGCAGGACTACGCGATCGTCGCGATCAAGCAGTCTTTCCGCCAGATGAGAGCCGATGAAGCCGGCGCCGCCGGTAATCAGATAACGCAATGCGCCTCCTTAGAGGGCCTCTGAATCGTCGTCACGCTCGCGGGAGGTGCGTTGGGTGATGGATTCGGAATCCTCGTCATGCGAGGCCTCAGCTGCTTCCTGAGGGCCGTAGCCGTACGAGTATGGGTAATACCGGTAGGAATAGTAGTAATCCGGTGCGTTGGAGTCAACGGCGTTGAGGACGACGCCGAGGATGCGGCACTTCACGCTGTTTAGAAGGTCGCGTGTCCGAGTGAAGGCTTCCTTGGGTGTATCGCCACTCCGCACGACGAGCAAGACGCCGTCCGTCTGTACGGAAACAATCACGGCATCCGTAGCAGCCATGACCGGGGGCGAATCGATCACGATAAACTTGTATTTTGTGCGCAGCTCGGTGACAGCGTCGGCGAACTTGTGGGACGACAAGAGATCGGCAGGATTCGGCGGCAGCGGGCCGGTGGGAATCGCCGCGAGATTGGGAATGGCGGGATGTGGAACCGTAACCAGATCAAGACTCGAAACACCCGCAAGATACGAACTCAAACCAGCGTATTTCCCGCTGCCCAGGTTGAGAAGACGTCCGACACCCGGCTTGCGAAGGTCAGCGTCCACGAGAACGGTGCGATCGCCGAGTTGAGCCAGCGTCACGGCAAGATTCGCGGCGGCGGTTGTCTTGCCTTCACGCGGCAAGGCACTGGTAACCAAAATGACCTGCGGGGGATGATCGGCCTGGGAGAGGAGAATCGAGGTTCGCAAAGCGCGGAACGCTTCCGACATCTGAGATTTTGGCAAATGCTGAGCGACAAGCTCAATGCGCTTCTCATGCCCATTCGCGGCAAGCCCCTGGAGGAGACGCTGCTTTTTGGCGGTGCCGTTTGAACCGGCGAACTGCGGCACTACTGCGAGGGAAGGCAGACGCGCGAGAGTTTCGATGTCATCGGGAGTCTTGACGGTGTTGTCTAAGTATTCGCGAAGGAGAGCCAAGCCGATGCCGCCAACCAGGCCGACTAAAAACGCCAGTGTGACGTTGCGCGCCTTTGCGGGACGCGCGGGTGTGGAAGGAATCATGGCCGCGTCGACGACGCGAATGTTGGAGGAGCGCAGGCCCTGCGAAATGGCAGTTTCCTTCAATTTCGTCATTAGACCGTCATAGAGAGATTTGTCGGCTTCGGCTTCGCGCTTGAGGATGTTATATTCCACGAGCTTTTCAGCCATCAGGTTGGCTTCAGCTTTTTGCTGGTCGAGGCGCTGGGTCAGCAGAACTTCGCGCTGGCGAACCTCTTGATAGTCGCTTTCCAAGACATCGAGGATTTTCTTTTTTTCTCTCTCAATGGAATCGTCCGCTTCCTTGAGCTGCGCCTGAAGACGCTGAACCTTCGGGAAGTTAGGACCATACTGGCTCAGCGCATCGGCGTATTGCGACGATATTTCGGTTCGTTTCTTGAGCAAATCCACCAGCGCCGAGTTGCTTTGTACCTGGGGCACGGCATCGAGATTGCCAGCCTTCGCAAACTGGTACAGAGATTCCTTCTTCATGCGCTCGCTTTGCGCCTCGGTCAGCTCCTTGTTGACGTCGCCGAGCCGCTGGGTAGTGATGTTCTGCTTGTCGTCGAGCGTCCATATCTGGTTTTGCCGTTCGTAGGCGATGCGGGCGTCTTCCGCCTTTTGGACCTTTATTTTTAGTTCGCTGAGCTGGTCGGCGAGCCAGGTGCTAGCGTGAGTTGTAGCATCGTAACGGCTCTGAAGATTTTGATCCATGTAAGTGGCGATATGAGTGTTGACAACCCTGGCGGCGAGCTGCGGGTCGGTTGATTCGAAACTGACGTCCATCAAACGGGTGTTGGGAACGCGCCTAACGCTGAGGCTCCCCAAGAACCCGGCAAGTTCCGGGGGACGTTTTTGGTTCTTAAGACTGCCGCTGGCTATTGCTTCCGAAGGTCCCCCCGGAGAAGAAAACTCCGGCCGAGCCGTGAGGCCGCCATTGCGGATGGTTTGCAGCGCGAGTGTTTCGCTGGTCAGAATCTTGGATTGCGTCTCGATGTAATTTTCGAGATCCATCATGAAGTCGTAAGAATCCGCACCCTGAAAAGGCAAAATGTTCGAATTCTCGCGGTCCATCTCGATGCGTGCTGTGGCGACGTAAACCGGTTCCATGCGGAAGGTGGCGATAGCAACGATGGTCACGACAGCGAGCATGAAGGAGAGAATCAACCACTGATGCTTGCGGAGAATCAGGAGATAGTCGTATAGATGCGGCTCGCGGGGAGAAAGCTCCCAAACCGGTGCGTGCGACTGGACCGACACCAGCTCGACGGCGCCGTTCGAACCATTTCCGTGCGGTACGAGTTTGTTCTCTTCGTCCATTTTGATCTAGTGATAGGCGACGCGATACAAAGTCACAGCCGTACCTATCGCAAGTCCGAATTCCGCGGCCCTCAGCAAGGCTTGCTTCGAGGCGCTTTCCGGGACGTACAAAATGTCGCTGGGCTGGAGCAGTAAGTCCTCGGCGGAACGCTCCAGGACCTTCTTGAGATTGACGGCAACTTCGTGCTGCTGGCCTTGCGCGTCCTTTCGGATGATGACAGCGCGATCCTTTTTCGCCGTGCGATTCAGGCCGCCGGCGAGGGCCAGGATTTTCAGGGTGCTCATGTGCGAACGGTCATTCGCCAAGACAAACCCACCCGGCCTGGACACTGCGCCGAGAACATAGACGATTCCCGCGTGCGGGACAGTAACGATATCGCCCGCCTGGAGAATGATGTTGTTGGTGGCATCTCCGGATTCCATCAGCTCGTTCAAGTTGATGGTAATGGTATTGCCGATGCGGGGTGGTTCATCCGAGGCAGGAGAAGTGCCAGGAGTATTCGGGGACGCTGCGGGAGTTGGAGATGGAAAGAGCGTCTTACTTGCGTCGGAAGTGTTCGGAGCTGCATCCGCCTGAGTCGATTCTTTTGGCGCGGCCGCCGGAGCTGGATCTTCCGGGCCGATCGAGGGTGGATCGGACGGATCGGAAGGAGGAGTTTGCATCGGACGCGTGACGATCACGGTGTCGCCGGCGTCGTTGGCGATTCCACCGGCTTCCGCCAGAACTTCGAGGATAGTGACGGGCCGGTCCGCCTGATACACCAACGGGTGTGCAACCGCCCCCACCACAGTGATGGGCTTACTTTTTCTTTCTTTGACGCTGACGCTTACTTGCGGATGAGAAACCAGTCCGTTGGCTTCCAGGACTTCCGCAATTTTTTGTTCGGTCTGGATTTCGGTTAATCCGGCGACGCGCAAGCGCACGGGCACGAGCGGAAGGCCGATGGAGCCTGTCTGGCTCACGCGAACTTCACGGCTAAGTTCTTTTACATCAAAGACGTCGACGTCAATCACATCGCCATTGCCGATGACGTAGTCATGCGGGGCCGTGCGCGCCGTCGAGGAGAGCGCGCGGATACGATCGTTGATTTGTTGTGGCGTTTCGAGAACGGCCTGCGCGCGGGCGGGCGACGCCGATACCATCATCCCAAGAAGAGAACTCGTAACGAAACACCACTCCAGAGCACCCAGTTTTGCTGGTTGCATGCGAGTGGATGACCCCCACGGGGATTATACAGGTAGAAGGGCCAAGTCCATCAGTGATTTCTAGGATTCCGCTGGCGATGCCTAGACTGCGGTTGCTGCTGAGGAGCCCGTTGAATTTCTGCGGTGGAGAGGTGCGCCATGAGAAAAAACAACAAGGCATTCGAAGGAATGTGGAGATTGAAATCGATGAGGCTATGCACGAGAAACCCGCTGCAGGCCACGAAACCGGAGAGTTGTAAGGCCCCGGCAAAAGAATTGTTGAGTTGGCGCAGACGCTTCAATGACTCGGACAGTAAGACGCCGATGAACCAGACGCAGCACAGGCCACCGGCAATGCCAGTTTCCGCAAGGGCCTCCAGATAGTCGTTGTGCGTATGATTGACGATCTTTCCGTCGTAGAGTGTTTCATATGGCGGATAGACGATTTGCAGCGTGCCTAATCCCGTACCCACGAAAGGGTGGTCCAGAAAGATCCGCCAAGAATCCCCCCGCATGGAGGCACGTTTTCCGGCGGTCACTTCGAGTAGTTGTACGGTTGATAGGCGTTGCAGGATCTGTCCGACCCCGAGCCAGAAGACCAGCAGCAATGCGACCAGTAAGACGGCCGCTCCGGCGAGCAATTGTTTCCCCATCGTGCGCCTTAGAATCATAACCAGCGCCAGGACGCCCAACTCAGCGCCGAAACTCACGATGCCTCCCCGCGACGCAGAGAGGAAGAGCGCCCCAATGGGAAGAACCGCGAACAATCCTACAACGGGCCAGCGCTCCCGCCGGACTCGGCCCAAGACGAGGGGAATGAGTGCAAGCGGCAGAACCAACTCCGCAAATCCGGCAAAGTGATTCCGATTCACGTACGGCCCAAACGGGAGCCCTCCAGAGCGTATCTCGCGAAACCAGTAGAGCTTGCCGTTCGATGTCAGGTGTTGGAGGATGGCGAAGAGGCTGACCAGAAAACCGAAAAACATTCCGAACCACACGAAACCCCGCCAATCCTCGAGAGTCCGAAAGGCTTGAACCGCGAGAAAGAGCACGATCAGGTCGGCTAAGAGCAATAGCAATTCTATTCGCGTGTTGTAGGGAGAAGCAGTCCAACGGAAAAACAACTGCCCTAAAACAAGGATCGACATCGCTGCGAGTGGCGGCAGGAGGGGCGAAAAAACGGTCTGTTCTTCGCGGTTGAAATAGAGCCACAGCGACCAGACCAGAAAGAGCAATCCCGCACCGATTTCCAAGACAGCCCGCGCCCAATCTTCAACCCCTCCATGCACCACCACTGCAAACACAACCAGCACGCAGATACCAACTCGCAAGAACTTCATGGCTTGGGGTGCTCCGCCGAATCCGGCACCAGCGCTACGTCATCCACCCAGGTTGTTCCTTTAACTTTGTTCTCGAGCTGGTCACTAAGGAGGCGGACCAAGCATACCTGCACTTCCTGTACATCTTTTCCGGAGGACCAAGGTATTTCGATGTGGGTCCAAGGCTCACTGCCATGAAGCTCGGGTGTCACCGCCACAGAAGTATCCTGCGTTCCGAGAGATCGCAACTGGAATCGGACACCTTGATCCGTAGTGACCGCCCTCGTCTTCACCCACGCTGAAAAACGGTAGAAGGTCGAGGGCGTCACCGGAATGAAATGGCAGACGTCCATGGAGCTGACGATGGACTTTCCGTCAAACGTCAACCGCAGGGAGTGTTCTCCGGAGTGACTTTCGTGGGCATCGATGCTGGCTTGCAGATTTCGCAAGCCCTCCGGAAAGAGCCAGGAATATCCCCCTCCGGCGATTCCGGACTCGAAGCCGCCGTCCCACAAGATCGATCCCGAAGGGCCTTGGAGATCCGCCATGTCGGCAACGATCACTGCTTGGTCCCAGACGCGGCGGGCATCTGCGATTCGCTTGCTATTTCGCAGCGCACCTATAAGGGGAAAAACATCCCGTAGCGGCAACCGGGGATGAATTGCCACGAGCCGATACCAGACCTGGAGGGCGATGTCAGTTTGGCCGTCGGTAATTTGGTCCCAAATCACGTCCACGTAGACATCGCGATTCGGGGGGAGAGCGCGATTTAGAATGCGATCGACATCTGGCTCGGCACGGAAGGCGCGGGAGAAGGCTTCCGCGCCGCGCTTCGGATCGGATTCGACGGCGCGGCGCATTTCGGCGAAGGCCGGCTCGAGCTCGCCCAGCCGAAGGAGAAAGTTTCCGTATTGCCAGGCGGCTTCCGCGGAGAGCGGATACGTTTCTTTGGCCTGACGAAAAGCTTCCCGGGCGTGCGCAAGATCGCCCGCGGACTCGTAGGCGGAGCCGAGACCGAGCCAGGAAACCGTGGAGCGAGGATCGACGGAGGCAGCGGTTTTGTAAGCACCGATTGCTTTTTGCGCGTCCGAATCTTCAAGATTGAACTGCCAGTAGCGGCCCAGAACGTACCAATTGCGAGCATCACCCGGCTCAAGTTCCGTGGCACGTTCAAGTGCCTGACGGGTTTGCAGGCCGGCGAAGTGAACAGCGCGCGCATTGCGAATGCCAGAATAGGAGAGAAACACGGCAACGAAAGAGGCTCCTAGAACGAGTGCCCCGCGTTGAGCCGAGCTTGAGAGATGCGGAATCATTCCACGGTACTCTGCCTAGGGCATTTCGGAGTTGCAAGATAAATTCGAATGCAGCTCCCCTTTGGAGATGCGGCGCCTTGCGAAATGTGGACAGACTTCCGTTGCCGCAAGAATCATGCGGAACGAGAGCGGATTGCCGCAAGCAAACTGCGCCAGTACAATGGGGTTCCAGCCTCGGCGGGATAGGACATGATTTTTTTTCGTGGGGGAGGATACCGCCTCAAGGAGCGTACCCGGCGGAACTGCATGAGCTGGTGTCTGCGAAGACGCGGCGTGTAGCGTCTGCTTTTCGCTCTTCAAACAGCCTCCTCACATGGAAAGGCGCAAGGATTGAGCGGGATCGCCGGCATTTTTCATCGGGACGGTCAAGGGGTCGAGCCGGGGCTCTTGCAGAGCCTAGCCGATTCTCTATCTTCTTGTGCTCCGGATGCTCGCGCGATTTGGCTGGATGGACCAGTGGGTTTGGCGCACGCGATGTTGCGGACGACGCGCGAAGCGGCCGGCGAACAGCAGCCCGCGAGTTTCGAAGGGCACTATTGGATTACGGCGGATGTGCGGCTCGATTGCCGGGAGGAACTGATTGCGGAGGTGGAGCGTGCCGGCCGAAAAACGAGCCGCCCGGTTTCGGACTCAGAACTGATCCTACACGCCTACGCGGCTTGGGGAACAGCCTGCGTGCAACATTTGCGCGGAGATTTTTCGTTTGCAATATGGAATGCGCGAACGAAGAACCTTTTTTGCGCGCGAGATCATTTCGGCATCCGGCCTTTTTACTACGCGCAGCTTGAGGAATTTTTCCTGTTCAGCAATACGCTGAATTGCATTCGAATTCATCCGAAAGTATCCGAAGAGCTCAACGAAATCGCGATTGGCGATTTTCTTTTGTTTGGCCTGAACTGCGACAACGCGACGACGAGTTTTCGCGATGTGCACCGGCTGCCGCCCGCGCATTGCCTCACTTTTTCCTCGAGCGGCTTGCATATCAAGCGTTACTGGGCGCCGCCGACGGACGGTCGAATTCGGTATGCGAAGGATAGGGAGTACATCGAACATTTTCTGGCGCTGCTGCAAGATGCCGTGGCGGACCGTCTGCGCACGGACCGCGCCGGAATTCTTCTGAGCGGCGGACTGGACTCATCTTCGCTGGCCGCGGTGGCCAAGGACGTGGCGGGGAAGACTTCCCCGGCAACCGAGGTCCGTGGCTACTCGTATGCTTATGAGTCGCTGATTCCGGATCGCGAAGGCGAATATGCGCGAGAGGTGGGAGATTTTCTGCGCTTGCCGGTAAAGCTTCTCGCGATGGATGAAGCGCAGTTTTTTGAACGCTGGGAGGATCCCCAGTTCCGCTGGCCCGAACCCATCGACGATCCCTTTTTCGCCAAGAATCTGGACTGCTACCGCAGCCTTTCGGCGGAATGCCGGGTTTTATTGTCAGGGGAAGGCTGCGACAACTTGATGGATTTTCAGATGTGGCCTTATGTCGTGGATATGCGGCAAAGGGGAGAGTGGCAGCGGCTCTTGCCGGATGTGGCCAATTATCTTTGGGTCCGGCCCTTTCCCTGGCGCGGGATTCACGCGCGGGCTTTGCGGCTAGCGGGGAAAGACCCGGACCGGCCAGGGTTTCCACAGTGGCTGGCGCCGGAATTCAGCCGGCGGACGAATCTTGAGGCAAGATGGAAGGAACACAGGGGAATACCGAAATCGTGGATGAAGCATCCAATCCATCCAAGAGGCCATGCGTCTCTCTCCCTGCCCGAGTGGACAAATATGTTTGAACAGGAAAATGCAGGCTCGACGGATCTTCCGATGGAAACTCGCTATCCCTTCCTGGATTTGAGGATTGTGAACTATCTCCTCGCACTTCCGCCGTTTCCGTGGTTTTTCGGGAAGATGCTTTTGCGAGAAGCGATGGCCGGGCGCTTGCCGGAACGCGTGCGGACGCGACCGAAGATACCTCTGCACGGCGATCCCCTGTCGGAACAACTTAAGCGGACGGGGGCCGAGCGGTTGAAATCGCTGAGATGGAACGCGGATTTGGATCGCTATATTGACCGCTCTGCGCTGGTGGAACCGCATGGTAGGATGAATGCACAGCAGGCTAGTATCAATTCCCGGCCCTACAGTCTCAACATTTGGTTGCAGTCGGCGCGAAGAGTCCGACATAACATTCATGCGGAGGCTGGTAATCGGTCGTAAATTCAGGAACCAAAGAAACCGTATTCGAAGTCGTCTTTGACCGTTTACAGGACGGTGCGGGAGCTCACGCAACGCCATGGTCGGCAATCACGCTGAGCCGAGCTGGCGAGACGCAGGATCATTCCAAGATAAATGTCGATTGTGTTTCGGCGCGCTCGCCGTAAAAGCAGGTTCGGCGAAGATTCCGGCCGGGGAGCAGCCGCCACCCACGTTAGCGGGAAAATTCTCTGGAAAGGTCCGTAGCGCGACGGAACGCCTCGCGCCAGGAGGAAAAGAGGCGCGGGAACCGCTCCGAGGCCGATTGTGCAATTCTCTGCATGGAGGCGCTTCCATCCATCCTTTCTAACATCCACAGATCCGCCTGCCCTGCCTCAGAGAGCAGGGGAGCATAGTCAACCGCCTGGCGTCGCAGGGATTGTGGCGAGAAATTTGCGCCTTGAAATGTCGATTGCTGAAAGTGGAGCTCCGCATGGTTGGCCGCCTTAAAGATCCTTGTTTCCCACCGCCAAATGTAATCCTCGCCGACGAGATCGGCGTGCAGCCCTAACTGAATTTTCTGCCCCTTCTCAACTGCCACCGGCTCAAGCCAGGGAAGGAACAGTTGACCATATATGGTTCCCGCAGCTTCTGGCCCGGAGGAATATCCGATTTCCTCGAATAGCTTTGTCTCGAACCACAGGCACATACCGTGGGCTGTTCCTTTGCGCGCCGCGAGAAAATCCAATTCGGCGGCCACTCGTGTCGCAACTCCCACCGTGTAGTCGAGTAAGCCCCAGTCCAGCGCCTCGCTCAGAAGCTGATCCTTCTTGAAGGACGAGCTGTGGCACTGATTGAGGATGGGCAAAAGCGATGGCGAGAGATCTACTCCGGGAACCGACTTCTGCCAGGGGGACGTAAGGCGAGAGTAATACTCATCCGCTTCAATGACGGCCGCCTTCAGCGTGTCGCGCTGCGGAATCATGATTCCGCCCGTCGCGAGTAATCTCTGTCGCGCATCTTCCATTGACGGAATCGCATGGTCATGGAGCGGAAGCACGCCCCGAATATCGGAAACGATGACGTTCACCCGCTCCGGCAATTCTGTCTTGCGCGAGTCACTTTGGAAAAACTCGATGCGGTCCGTGAAACCATTCGCGGCGGCTAGCTGCCGCGCAAATTCAATGCTGTCTTCCGACTCGATCGCGAAAACACGCCGCGCTCCCGCTCGGCAGGCCAACAGCGAGAATACGCCGGGGCCGCAGCCGATTTCCGCGACGGTGTCGCCCGGACGCACCGCCCTGGCAATCGCTTTGGCATATGCACCGAAGCGCCCGGCATCAGCGATCATCGCTCCGAAATCGCGGAGTGAATACATCTCAGCGGGCGGAAACCCTGGCGGCGGAATCATGAGTGGCAGGTACGCGCTCCGCGTCTGCGACGATCAACTCACAAAGCGCGCCGATACGTCCCGGGTCGAGATGAGGCACGATCCGCCGTATGGGCACCTGCGTGACGAGTTTACATAGCGCGTCAAACTCCGCGGCGCGCTGTCTCCCGTCCAGCAGCCAATTCATGTAAGTATTCTGCACGAGATCGAGAAGCGCCTCACGCGCCCTCATTGTTTCTATTCGAGGTGCATCGGCCTCTGCAACACGCGCAGCGAACAGGTAAACTGCGCTTACAACCCGCCGTTGCTCCTCGAATTTTGCATTCCCGCCATCCAGCGGCAGAAAAAACTTCTCCCAACTAGGTGTCAACCGCGGCAACGCGTCGCGCGCGCCAAACAATTTCTCTACCGCGTCCGGCCACAGACAAACGCGAGGATAACCAGGTTCGACTTGAAATCTTCCATCCTCTTCGATGAGCGGACTAATGTCTTCACACAGGACAGGGATTCCTCGCAGCGCGAGGGCCGCCGCCGTCGTGGATTTGCCGGCCTGGCTCTCGCCGCAGAATGCGACCGCCTGTCCCCCGACACATACCGCGCTAGCGTGGAGCGCCAGGACACTCCGGCGTCGCAGAACAAATCCCATGATTGGCCCGAGGAGATAGGTCGCCACATCCTCACTGGTAAGAGGAGGAAGACAGGTTCCCCAAAGGCGCTCCGCCGCACCGTCCACAAAGAAGAGTGCCTCATCGCCATAGGCCAGTTGGAAAAATTCTCCGGATCCGAACGAAGTAAGGGTGAACGGCGAGTTGTCTCGTTCTGCCTCTCCAGGCCTCGGGTGCTCCAACTGGGACGGTAGACGCCTGGCTTCGCGCACCCAGTCCGTTTCTGGACCGAGACTCACCACGACGTCATACCGTTCGGGTTCAGTGCGCTCTTGCCGGAGGGCGGAAACGGGAGTGTCACAACCGAGGGTCAGACCGTATGCGCGATAGGAATAAGTCACTGGCCGAGATTCTCAAAATGCAACACTGCTCGAAGGCATGAATCAGGTGCGCTTGGTCATTACGCCGTCCAATTGACCCTTCCCTTTCGCAATACCCATGGTCAATTGTGTTAAGTCGCCGTAGACAATGAGTTTAGGCGCCTGATATGGCTTTTTCACAGGTACTTCTGACGCTCGCGTCATCCATCGTCCCCATTGGGCACTTTATCGAATTCCTTCGTCGTTTACAACGCCTTTTAGCCAATGGCATAGTGAAACGGGGCGCAGGCCAACCCAAAGAGTGGAACCCGCGGCAGTCGCCAGAGTTGTGCCGAGTCGCTCCCAGTCCACAAACTTCCGAACTTCTGGAGTGGGCTCAGAAAGCGGTAAGGGGCTCCATTTCTTGCTCTCGACGTAAGACCTGATGAGATCACCCAGAAGGGGAGTTTTCGGCCGTGCGCGAACTTCTTCCGGCAGCATGCCACGCATGGCCTCGCGGAGCAACTTCTTTTCCATACACCAAGGCACCGGCGGCACTCGCAGGAGGAAGCGCAACAGGCGCTGATCGAGTAGCGGCGCACGCAACTCGACGGGCGCGCCGGTCCAGCCTGCGTCTTCATTTTCGAGTACGCTCGACCAAGACTTGCTGGAAAGACCGGCAAAAGCAATGGGATGCAACGGATGACGCGCCTTGGGCGATTCCTGAAGTTCCAGCCATCGCCCGCGGAGATTGTGTCGTTCAGCAAAGTGTGGTTCCAGCCATGGCGGGAATTCCGTCAGAGGGTCCATACGGCCCATCCACCGGCGCAGCCGGGTACGAAAACCTCCCCGCATTGGCGGGATGCGTCCATGCTCCAGGATGTACCGCCCATACGTCTGCACGATGGTCCCGAAACCCCGCTGGCGGAACAGGTAAGTCAGGTAAGGCCAAGCCTGCCCGGTCAGGATGTCGTCTCCGCCGTACCCCGTAAGGACGACCCGAGCGTGGCCTTGCACTTGGCGATATTGTTTTTGGCTTAGGAGCTTAAAGGGATCATGACACGGCTCCGGCATCCGCAGTAGCGGATCTTCCCAACCTTCGTACGGAAGACAGGAAGCGCCGGAAAGAATCTCGATGTCTATGCCGAAACTCTTTGCCACAAGCGATGCCAGGATACCTTCTTCGTCGTTGAACATTGGCCGGCAATCTATGGTGTAAGCGCGCAGCGGACCGCTCGCCTGGTCTTGCTTCGCAATCTTGCAGGCAACTGCCGCGACGCTAGTCGAATCGAGCCCGCCACTCAGGAAAACGCCACAGGGCCGGCGCGGCAACCGGTCGCGAACCGCCTGCCCTAGAAGTTCCTGGAATCGCTCGACATATTCCTCTGGCCGCTTCAGCCACAGCGGCTCCTCGACAGGAAAATCTGTGTAGCAACGAACGCGTAGCTCTCCGTCTGAATAAACCAAGGTATGCCCTGGCGGGAGCCGGTGAATATCCCGATATACTGTCCTCGCCCAGTCTTCGCACCACTCTTGCAGGAGAAAATCGCCTATGAATTGCGGGTCGAGTTTCGAAGAGACACCTGGCGCTTGGCGGAGAACTTCGAGCGTGTTGCTGAAACAAAACCTATCGGCCGATTGCGCATAAAAAAACGGCCGCGCTCCCATCAAGTCCCGAACGCACCAGAGGCGACGCTCGGTGCCGTCCCACAAGGCGAACGATAAGTCTCCGATGAGTCTCGCTAACCCATCCTTACCCCACCGCCGCCAAGCCCGAAGAATCAACTCTTCGTCGGTTACTTCCGCTGTGATTAACTCATCGCTCTGTTCGAGCTGGCGCCGCAGGTCTTCCCGCCCGTCGAGACGCACGTCACCGAGCAACCACACGCGTCCATCCAGCGTGCATGGCTGCTCCGAAGACTGGGGCGCAGGTCCAGTCCGGAGAAGTGTGAAGCAAAATCCCGCGCCGGCCCGCGACCAAATCTGCGTGGCATCCGGTCCACGGAACGCCAGACGCGCAGCCATGCGTTCGACCAAACGCGGGTCCGGAATTGTCCCGCCGGTACAGACAATGCCTGCAAAGCCACTCATCTCCGCTCCGATGGCAGCAACGCAAGGGCCGCGTCCAAGGCCGCGCAGCGTTGATGCCTCGCTTCCGGCTCGTTCAAGTTCGCTCCATCGCGCTCGACGCCGCGCAAAATAAGAAAATCAGGTTTTGCCGCTGCGGCCATACTTGCGCGCCAGCCGGAAGGGCCGGCGGATCACATCAAGAAATAGGCGCTGGTTTTCCTCAGCGCCGGCCGCCCAATCTTCTTCGGTGGGCGAGAGCATGAGCCTCATGAAGTAGGCAGGGGCGGAGAGCAAGCCTCCGTGCATTCGCAAGCGAAACGCAGCGCGTTCGAATAGACCGGGCGGCGCGTAACCGGCGGCCGGGAGCCAACGCAGAATTTGGCCCGTGAGATTTGCCGCTACTTTATCTAACCTGACCTTTGCCGAGATGTGTTCCGGCAGGCAGAGTTTCAGCAAGGCCGCGGACAGCCCGAGCCCCACGCGCAGCATGCGCCCGGCCCCAGCCTCTTTCGCAGAAGAAGCGGCGCGCTCCCAATCGAGGTTCGATTGCCGAGAGACCAGCGCCGCGACGTCGGCGATCCACAGCAAGCGCTCCCAGAGATGCTTGGCCCCGTGGACGCAGATCAATACCAGCTCATCCTCGACGGATAATGCTGGCACTTCGCGGGAATCGACGTGCACATAGGCTTGCCGTTCGAACCACGTTTCAAGCGGAAGCCGGCGGGGAAAATAGCGCAACGTGAGATCGTTGTGCAGTTCGACGAGCAGTTTCAAATCTGCCCTGGAGAAAAGATGCTGGCCGGGAATTTTCCCGGCGTCGATTGCGGCGGGGGGGACTGCCGCATGGTATCCCGCTGCCACCATGAGTTCGGTGGCGCGGCGAATGTCGCGCTGGCGGACGAGGAGATCGAGGTCGCCATAGCTGCGCATCCCGGGATCGCCATAGGCCCTGACCGCGAGGACGGGGCCCTTGACCACCAGTGCGCTGATTCCTGCCGAAGCAAACTGATCTAAAACACGGAAGAGCTCCGCCGTCATGCGCAGGGTGACGAAGTTTTGCGCGCGCTGACCATCGAGAAGTACCTGCCTTGTTTCACGCTGGAGCGTCTGTCCGTCCATCTTGCCCAGACGCGCCGCGAGGTGCCCCAGAACGCCGTGCTCTGCCGCAAGCTCGAGCAGCCGCGGTCCATTCGCCGCGGGGAGGAGTGCGGAGAGTTTCTGCGCGTCGGGCTGTGGCGAGGCGCATTCGAGCAGGACGGGCCACTCGTTGTGAATCGAGCTGGATTCGAAGGGAGGCAAAAGTTCTCCTGAGCGGTTCGACCGTAGTGTACGTGAACGGATAGTTTATTTCGCGGGGAGGCGCGCGGCCCGCCTCCCCGACAAGAGTCGGCGAGATGCTAGGCGAGCCGTATGCAGAGAGGGGCAAAGAGCTGGCAAAGGATGCCGGCGCTACAGTCGCAGGCACACGCAATTGGCACTTGGTGAGAACTCCGGGTCAAAGCGACTCGGGAAGGCCCGGATTGCGGCTACTTGCCCATGGAGGCGGAAAAAGTCTCATCGCCACGGCCGCGGCGGCGGACATCGATCCCCAGGCGCTTGATTTTCTGATTCAGCGTGGAAAGCGGGATCATGAAGCGCTCGGCGGCTTCGGTCTGGTTCCAGCCGGTGCGCTCTAGCATGTCAGTAATGATGCGGCGCTCGATCTCATCCATGATTTGAAAGAGGGACGGCTGCGGGTGATCGCCGGCGGAGCGCGAACCGGGTTCACCGGGGAGCGGCGGGAGAAACTCCGAAAGCTGGAGGCGCACGCCGCGAACAATTTCCTTGCTGCGAATGCTTTCCGGCAGCAGGTCCACGTCCACGCGCTCCTGCGTGGAGAGGACAACGGCGCGTTCGACAACATTTTCCAGTTCGCGCACATTGCCGGGCCAGTCGTAGTCCATCAGGAGCTTCAAAGCGCCCGGCGTGAATTGCCGCAACGGCTTGGTGTTCTCGAGGCAATAGCGCCCGAGAAAATGCGCGAGCAGCATCGGCACATCCTCGCGGCGGTCGCGCAGCGGCGGAAGCTGCAAGTGAATGACGTTGAGGCGGTGGAAAAGGTCTTCACGGAAACGGCCTTCGCGAACTAGAGTGCGGAGATCGACGTTTGAAGCGGCGACGATGCGGACATCGACTTTGATCTGTTCGGTGCCACCGAGGCGCATGAATTCGCGTTCTTGAATGACGCGCAGGAGCTTGGCCTGCGTTTCCGGACTGATGGTGGCGATTTCGTCGAAAAAGATGGTGCCTTGATCAGCAACTTCGAAGAGACCCTTTTTGGAAGCGACGGCGCTGGTGAAGGCGCCTTTGACGTGGCCAAATAACTGTGATTCGAGAAGATCGACGGGAATCGATCCGGTATTCACCGGCACAAAGGCTTTGTCCGCGCGTGTCGAAGCGGAGTGAATGGCCTTGGCGATGAGCTCCTTGCCGGTGCCGCTCTCGCCACTAATGAGGATGGTGGACCGCGAAGGAGCCACCTGGGTAACGAGGTCCAGGAGGGTCTGCATCTTGTCGCTCTTGCCGATGATGCTGGGAAAACTGAAGCGCTGCTTGAGGGCGCGCTTGAGCTGGACGTTTTCGTCGCGAAGGCGGCGCGACTCCACGGCCTGAGCCACCTGGGCCAGAAGTTCGTCGTTGGACCACGGCTTGGTGATGTAATCCATCGCGCCGTTTTTGAACGCGGCGCGCGCCATCTCAATCGAGCCGTAGGCGGTAATCAGCACGATGGAAAGCTGCGGATCGCGGCGGTGAATCTCTTTTAGGATGTCCAGGCCGTTACGGTCCGGCAGGCTGACGTCCAGCAGCAGGAGATCGAAAGGATGCTGCTCGAGCTTCGCAAGGCCGGATTCGCCGGTTTCCGCGCTGAAGACGCCGTAACCTTCGCTCTTCAAAAGGACTTCGAGGCCTTCGCGAATTTCCGATTCGTCATCAACAACAAGAATGGAACCTTTAGACATGGACCGCTTTCTTGACGGCAGGGAACTCGACGTGGAAGGAAGTGCCTTTGCCGGGCGTGGAGCGAACATCAATTTTCCCGGAGTGTTCCTTGATGATGCCGTAGCTCACGGAAAGACCGAGGCCGGTGCCCCGGCCGCTGGCTTTGGTGGTGAAGAACGGATCGAAAATGCGGTGGATGTGTTCGCGCGCGATGCCGGCGCCGGTATCCGCGACTTCGACTTCGACGCTGCCGTTATGCGCGGCCGTGCGGATCTCCAGCATGCCGCCGCCCGGCATGGCATCGCGTGCGTTCAGGAAAAGATTCAGAAAAACCTGCTGGAGCTTGTTGGCGGAGCCTCGAACGGGCGGCAGGGTCTCACCAAGCTGCTTGACCACGCGAATCTGAGAGGTTTTCAGCGGATGGGCGACCAGCGAAAGGGTTTCTTCGACAACGCGATTGACGTCCACGTCTGCCGCTTCCGCCGCTCCGGTACGCGAGAAATTGAGCAGGTTGTTGACGATTTCGCTGGCGCGGAAAGTTTGCTTCACGATTTTTTCGATGATGGACTGGCGAGGATCGCCTTCCGGCATCTGCTTGGCGAGCATTTGAATGTAGTTCGAAATCACGGCTAGCGGAGTGTTCACTTCGTGCGCGACGCCAGCGGCGAGAAGCCCAAGCGAAGTCAATTTCTCCGTCTGCGACATCTGTTCTTCCATGCGCTCTCGCTGGGTCACATCGTCGAAAAGGAGCAAACGGCCGATGCGCTCGCTGGACTTGCTGACCAAGGGCGCGATGGACACATTCAACGTCAGTGATTTCCCTTGATGTTGGAGCCGCTGCTTATAAATACCAGTAATCTGTTCCGCGTCGCCACGCGCCACGATTTCGCGCGCCAACTCCTCGGGCAGGAGGGAACTGAGCCGTCGACCAACGGCTTCCTGGCGTGCCACGCCGAAAAGCTGTTCCATGCGGGTGTTCCAGGATTCGACGATGCCGTCCAGGTCCACCGCCAGCACGCCGACGTTCAGAGACTCAACGATGTTTTCGCTGAAATCCTTGAGGCGGGCGATCTCCAGTGCTTTTTGCTCGAGAGAGCTGTAAAGCTGCGCGTTGTCCAGCGCCACCGCCACGTAGCCCGCGATCGTTACCACCAATTCGACGTCATCGCTGGAGAGAAAGTCGCCGTCAACCGTTTTGCCGAGGCCCAGAACGGCAACGGTGTGTTCGCGGATGCGGCAGGGGACGAAATAATTCAGATCAAGCTGCTCGAGCGTGCGGCGGACAGACTCGCTGACGTCACGCGCCGCACGGGGCGACTCAAAAAAGAGCGCCCCGCGGGCGAACTCGGGCCGGGCCGGCTCGAGAAAGCTGAGATCCAGGGACTCGGAAAGCCGTACACCCATGGAACGCGCGATGCGCATCTGGCCAGGCTGCAGGGGATCTTCCACAAAGATCGCAAGCCGGTCGACAAGCAACGTCTGGGAGACGCGGTCCATGACCGAGCCCAGCATGGGGTCAAAGCGCACTTCGTTCGTCAGCGTGCGCCCGAATTCGATCAGAGTGCGGCGATAGTCGAGGCGGTCGCGGTAGAAAAAGCGGTCGAGGCGCCCCTGAATCCCCTCGCGGAACGGCTGGAACAAAAACGCTGCGACAACAATGGCGATCATGCCCCCGACCGGACCGGTGGTCTGCGCGTGGAAAATATAGGTGATCAGGGCCACGAGCGCAAAATAAACCGTGGCGACTGCCGCCGTGGCCGCGGTGTAGGCCAGACCTCGCTTGAAGATGATATCCACGTCCATCAAACGGTAGCGGATGATGGCATAGCCGAAACACAGTGGAATGAGCACGAGGCTCAAGACCGACATCTTCATCCACGGATGCGCGTCCAGGTTGGCATCGAGCACCAACGGAAGGATATAAAACAGCGAGACCGGCAAACTGCCGATGAGCGTTCCGCCAGTCAGCCACTTTAATTGCTGGCGGAGGACACCGGACGGGGCTTCCCGGTAGCTCCAGTAAAAAACGAGCCCGGCAGCCAGAAAGCAGAGCGCCAGATAGCTGAATTCCCACTTCGTAAGCAACAAGTAGGGAGCAAGCCAGGGCACGAAACCGAGAGCGTTGATCGCGGTACTTACATGAATTACGAGCAAAAAGAGAGGCAACGCATACACGGCCAGGAGCTTCGAGGACGAGCGAATCGTTGTTTCCGATCGCCCCGGGAAGACCAGGGCAAAATGGAGCAGCAAGGCAGGCGCGAGGAGGCGCGCCACGACCTCCGACCAATACACTTCCCAGTCAAACGCGTCAAACTTTCCGCTGTAGTGGAAGGACCAGCAGATGAAGGAAACCAGGCAAAAGACATAAAAGTGTACGGCACGAGGCGCATTCCACCGCCGGGCGAAAATGAAAAGTCCGATGAACAAGAACAGCAGGCCCACGACGCGCAGATAGTTTTCCGTGGCGAGCGGCTTCTCTGCGGGTGCGGTGACGAGCGGAGTCTCAAACTCTTCGCCGTTGCGCGAAAGCTTGTAGCGCACCTGCGTCCAGAGCCCGGCGCGATCCAGGCGCCGCGCAACTTCCGTAGCTCTTGTGACATGGGCGCCGTTAATGCTGAGCAAAACATCGTTCGCGTGAATTCCGGCGCGAGTGGCCGGCGAATTCGGTGAAACCTGCTTCGCCTGTACACCGTGATCTGTATCGAGCCAGGCAACGCCGTCGTAGGCGACCTCGTAACGGGCCCGCTGATCAAAGTTCAGCAACGCGAAAATCATCGCCGCCAGCGTGGCTAGCGCCAGTACGACCGCCCCGAGACTGACTCGCAGGTTCTGCTTCATGGCTCAAAAAGACTCAAGGGACTGGAATACACCCCAAAGCAAGAAATCAGGTGCAAACCAATGTCCAATGTTTGGTAGATGCTGCTTCCCCGAACTCTAGTGTCTTGAACATGTTACGAAGGCCCGAGGCTGGATTCTCCGGTGGCATCCACTTTCTGGAAGTACAAATACAGCTTTCAAGAACCTTGATGGCTCCTAAAACTGGACGCTAAGACCACCCCGGAATGTCCGGAAAGCCGGGAGAAGGACCACATGACCATCTCTGCTCGTCGCGGACACGGAACCCTGCGCCAGTAGGTTGTCGCAGTCCGCGATGGCTTCCCAACGGCCGAGAGAAAACCTCGGCAGCGGCTGGCGGACGCTTAGGTGCAGATAGGGATCAAACTGGAAAAGAGACTCGCCATATGCGTCTACGCGGGAAACAGTGACCCCGTTCACCCACTTGTATCCGGCATTCACCTTGGTGCCGACGCGCGGCACTCTTGCGGAGACACTAGCCGCGAGCGAATGCCGCTGCGTGGTGCGGAGGGCATCGCGCAGCGATCCGTCCGTTCCTTCCAACGGTGCCAGTGCGCCACCGAAAGAATATACGGCAGTCAGCTCCACATCTCCATCGAGCTTTTCCCGCAATGCGACGCGTGTGCCCCAACTGTTGGAGGAACCCGCGTCATAGGCAAATCCGTCCGAAAAGTAATCCTGGAAATAATCAACAGAGGGAAGGCCGTTGCCGCGGCCGAAGACGGCCACGTGGCGGTTATCGTCATGGAAACCGGCGATCTGCAATTTGCCACGTGTGCCGATCTTGCGCTCCGCAGCCAGTTCCTCATGCTTGCCAGCCTGCAGGACCGGGCGTCCAGCGCGCCAGAGCAATGCGGGAAACGCATCCAATTCATTCAGTGCAGCGGCCAATGCGCCGCCCGGCTGCGCGTCACTCGCTTCCAGCGGAGCGGGGCCGCTGGGCACCGAAGCAAAAACCAGCGCGGTGCTCCAATCGTCGGAAATGCGAATATCAAGTTCCGCGCGTGGCCGCAGGGATGAGGCCGCGGCTCCCAGGCCCACCAGGACATACTCGCTGCCATAGCGGAGAGCTACCCGGTTGCCGAGGGCTAACGCGCCACCCTGATCGATGCGAACACCACGAAAAGTACGCCCCTCAGGTCCCAGCTTGGCTTCGCGCAAAACCAGCGCAGTATGCGGACCGGCACCGAGTGTCCCCGTCGGCAACCACACGGTGGCAATTCCGCCCCCTGGTGCATCCTGGTCATAGCTCATCTGCCCAGCCAGGATCATCTTGCTCGTGCCACCAAGACTTTGCTCGTAAGCAACGGCTGTGGCTGGAGAAGACGCTATACTGGAGGCGGAAGTAGGACGGCGTGCACCCTCTGTAAATTCCAGGCGGAATCTGGGCCCCCGCGGAATGGTGGATTCCACGCTGACCCGGGACGCGATCCCAGCGCCATCGTCCATCCATTCCAAAACCGGGCGCACCGCCGAGGCCGTGCGCAGCACCCACTTCCAATTATCCGCCTCGACGGGAGCGTTCGAGGGAGTGCGCCGCAACTGATCGAGCGAGGCAAACATGGATTCGAGCTCGACGCGAACAACCGTTGTCAAATTCGAAGCAATGCGGATGTGTTTTTCAAGCGTAGGAAGGAATCCAGCAAGAGTCACGCGCAGAGTATAAAGGCCGGGAGAGAGTTTCTCCCCGCGGAAGATGCCCTGCGTATTCGTTAAGAAGCCGCGCGAAGTGGCTGCTCCCGTTTCGGCGATCAACTCGATATTCGCGCCCAACTGCGGCGTTCCCGCCGAGTCCCGCACCACTCCCGCAAGCTTCCCCGGTGCGAGCTTCGCTTGCGCGGCCGCCGGCTGTGTCCCTAAGGACAACACCAAGGCGGTCAGGACCAGGGCCCCCAGGATTCGGAGCCTTTCCTGTTTCACTTTTGTTACCTCCCCGGTGTGGCTTTGGCCACCGTCTTGGTCTCCGGCGCCGCCTTCACCGTGAAATCTGCCGTTCGCGAGATCGTCTGCTTGGAAAGCGCGTCCGTGGCGTTGATCTCAAGCGTATATTTCCCCGGCGCCAGAGTGGCAAGCGGCAGAAGGCGTTCAATGGTGACCTGGTCGCCGGTCTGCTTCATCTCCACCGATGTTTCCTTGAACTGCATGATCGACTCATTGCCCTTCTTGACCGTGAATTCGAACGTAGCACTGGACTTGTGCGTCGTGTCGTCGGGCTTCAGGTTGTACACCTGCATGTAAACGCCAAGTTTGTCCGCGGTTGTGAAATCCGCCTCGAGCCGCGGCCGGACTTTTGAAGAACCCAGGACGAACTGACCGGAGCCAATTTGTTTGGCAGGCACATGTTCGATTTGATCGGCGAGAATCAACGAGCTGGCTTCCAGTTTTTCGTCATTATAGCGCGGCACCGCCAGGCGGCTGTTGACCACGCCAACATTCCCGCTCTGCACGTCCTTGATCACCAGATCCAACCGGTACAATCCTGGACGCAGGGGAACGGCCTTCTGGTAAATCGATTGCATCCTCAGGGACTGCTGAAATAGAGAATCGGGGAAGTCGCGGCTAACGGAATCCTCGAAGGTCTGCACCACGCGGCCAGTCAGCGTGGTTATACGTCCGAAGATATTCATGGTGGCGGAGTGAATTCCTTCCTTCGACGTGAAGGAAAGCTGGCCGTTCGGAATCTGGATGGTTACGGGTACGAGAACGGTGTCGTTGGTCACCTTCAAATAATCGGTTCGCCAGTTAAAATGGACCTGATCCCGAACGATGCGCGAAGTCACTACAGCTTCGAGGTCCTTGAATTTCACGGTGGGCGGTCTATTCACCTTCGCGTAGAGCTCAAGGCGATTGAACTCATTCATGCTGGCGGGCGTGCCACCCATGGACCTCGGCGTAGTCATGCCATCGGAGCGCGAAAATCGATCCGCCTTCGACGCCATTCCCATGGATTCCATCTGGCTCAGCCCCGCGCCGGGCACATGTAGAAGTGCATCCTTCTCGCCCGGGTCCATTGTCATGTGATATTCACCGGAGCCGCTGGGATCCACGAATTCGATGATGATGTTTTCGCCGATGTCTTCCAGATAGCGCCAGCGCCAAGTTTCCCACGGGTAGGTAGTTGTTGAACCGCCACCTTCTTCCATCGGCCGGTCATACGTGCCGCCGGTCGGGTGTGATTCAACCTCATCGGCCGGGCCCCACATGATGTACATGCGGCCGCGATCTGTTTTCCAGCCGGGAATACCCGAGGCAAAGTGCTCGTTGGCGTAGGCAATGCGGCGGTAGTGTTCTTCCTTGAAATCATTTTCCGGCAGATCGGGGTTGCTGCTGCGCCGGAGCCAGAATTGCTCGATGAACTGCTCGCGCTCTTCGTTGGTATCCAATTGAAGGAAAGCGTTGCGCTCATCCGGCGAGATGATATAAGTGACGTCCTCGCTGAGCCATTGCCTGTAAGAGCTGTCCAGCTCCTTGAGAGTACGCTTCATCTTCTTTTTCGTGTCTTTGGTCAGCTTTTGTGGTGTTGGAGCAGCCGCGGCATCTGGCCCTTGTTGTGCCCAGCTCGGTGGAAGCGCGATGAAAATCGAAAAAGCAGAAGCCAGTAGGGTACGTGCTACCCGTGACATGAATACACCTCAAGATCTAGGACGTTGCGATTCTAACCCCCGGACAAGGTCCCCGTCAATCGAGGAATCCCCTTCATTTTGTGACACTTGTCCCCCGAGCCGGGTTAGAACACGCGCTGACTAGTTTGGTTGCCTGACAGTTTTTGGCCTGAACGAAAGTACAGGGGATTGCAAGCCGAGTCCTAGCAAGGAGGTCAAGGGCTGCGAAGATTACTGAACGCGCTTGGGAAGGCCGTCTGAGTCCACCAGGGAATCGAAAATGGCGAGTACGTGGCGGCGATAGTCAGCCATGCGGGAGAAGATGTCGCGCAACTGCGGGTCGCGCTCTGCTTCACGGTGCCATTTGGCCAGGACCGCCGGTGGAACTTCAATATCCCTGCGCAACTGCTCCGGGGAATGGCCGCGCAGAAACAGGCCGTAGAAAAAAGCGGCTTCTCGCTGCGGAAAGTCAAAATCGCTGACGACTTCGACCGGAACGAATTGTGGCATCGTGGCCATGGAGAAAAATGCAGTTTACTCAAAAACTTGTCCGCGTCAAGTAGAACTAAGGGTATCTTGCCGCGTTCCGGGTAACTGCCCCGTCCCTGACCCAACAGCCACCGACAGATTAGACAGCCCTTACAACGCTGTGGTTGCCAGCCAGTTCCAACCGCCGTAGGATGATTATAGGTATGGCAAGGTTACACAACTCGCGCGGAAGCTCGCTGGCGACACGCACCGTCGGGCGGTTCTTGAGGTTTGGCGCGTTGCGCGGACTTCGCTCGATCGAGATTGATCCGGAAGACTTCCGGCGCGAACTCTCCGACAAGCATGGGTTGTGGGTGCCGAATTTTTCGCGCATGAAGGACGTGCCGGGGGAGCGCCTGGATGCCATCGCCACTCAACTGATTCGCGATGCCGGGCGGCTGGCGCTTGTCGAAGGCGCGGGGTTCGGCCTGGGCGGAATAATCACGTTTTTGCCGGACGCCAGTGTTCTTACAGTGATCACACTGCGGCTGATCCAGCGGCTTTCTCTGCTTTACGGATTCGAAACGCTCGGACGGGATCAGCGGATGGAAATGTGGAAAGCGGCGGCCGCCGCCGCCGGGATTGACTACGGAAAAGATCTTGCTGAAAAACAGATTCTGGAAAAACTGGCTCCGCGCATCGTGGGGCGCTTCGCCGCCAAGATCGGCGCCGAGGCTGCGGAAAAGTGGGCCGGCCGCCTGATTCCGCTTGCCAGTTCGGCCATCGGAGGCGCGCTCAATTTTTCATTTGTGCGGAGCTGGGGCAGGCGCGTGCAGCGGCATCTCCGTGCAAAGCATCAAGGAGCCAGCTCTTCCGCGTCCCCACAGCCACCGGCGCAAACTGCGTCCGCGGCTTTGTTTGTGTCCTAAGCTCTAGGGTCGCGCGCGAAATGGTTTTTCAATCGTCTAAACAGGCCTGATGAAACACATTCCGCGGTCCCTCTTCCTTGCTTCTTGTTTGGCCGTAGCTCTCCCGAGTCTTTCGCCCACCGCGTACTCTCAAGAAAAGGAAAAGGAGCAAATCAAGGGCGTGCTGGCGGAGCCGGTTGATGCTGCCGAGGTCCGCGAGCAAATTGCCGTCCTAGAAAAACTGAAGACGGTCGTGCCGGACCGCGGTGCCGTTCTCTTTTTTCTGGCAACAGCCAAGCAACACTTGGGTGAAACGCGAGAGGCTCTTGAGTTGCTAAAGGAGTGTTTGAAGCTGCGGGAAGGGTTTGACCCCTCCGGCTCTCCTTCCTTTCTTGGACTGAAGGGTACAAAGGAATTCGACGATTTAGTCGCTGCGGTGCGCCGAGACTTTCCGGCGGTCGCTCGGGCACGGCTCGCGTTCGTCACCGAGGAAAAGGATCTCATCCCCGAAGGGTTAGCTTACGACGCAAACCGCAATCTTTTCTACCTGGGCAGTCTGAATCGGAAAAAGATCGTAAAGATTGATTCCGAGGGAAGAGTTACAGATTTTGTATCCGCGGATCGATACGGTCTTTTACCGGTGCTGGGAATCCGGCTTGACCCTGCGGACGGGACGGTGTGGGCTGCTAGTTTCGAAGATGCGGGCCGCACGGATCTCCTGCATTTCAATTCCGCGGGCAAGTTATTGGACCGTTACGGGCCGAAAGACAACGCGAAGCGTGGTTTCAATGATCTCGTTGTGCGCAAGAACGGCGAAGTGATTACCACAGACAGCTTAAGCAATCACGTGTTTCGCTTTGATCCTCAATCGCACGCGTTCACTTCGCTGCCTGTCTATCGAGTGCTTCTCTATCCCAATGGCATTGCCCTGGCGGACGACGATCGTTCACTGTATGTTGCCGATGGCGTCGGGGTCGTGAAGATCGATCTGGCCGACAATAGCAGCCGGGACGTTGACCCTGGCCCGCGCAATACCATTGCGGGGGCCGACGGGCTCTATTGGCACAACGGCAGCTTGGTTGCCGTGCAGAACGGCATGGGCTCGCCGCGTGTGGCTGCGTTCAAGCTTTCGAAGGACGGCAATCGCGTGACCCAAGCGACGGTACTGGAGAATCGCACGCAGTTCACCGCGCTTCCCACCACGGGAGCGATCCGCGGCAATGATTTCTATTTCATTGCAAACAGCCAGATTGACAATCTGAACGGGGATAAGGTCATGGATGTGACAAAACTTGCTGCCGTTCGAATTGCCGTCGTGCGGCTGCCTTGATCTTTACCTTCGAAGGCAGCGAAAATTGAGTATGGTGGAAATTCGCCCTCCACCACCGTAAAGTGGACAAGGAAACGAAGAATTTGCGATCCGTGTACTTCGGGGAGGCAACCATGTTTCGAAGCAGAGGATTGCTGGGCAGTGCAGCCCTTTGCAGTCTTGCCCTGGCGTTCGCAGTCCTGCCGGATAGGGCGGCTTCCGTTTCTCCGGCAGCTCAGGGCACGCCTCTGTCCGGCACCACTGAACCTGTGCCCGCTTATCACAATCAGGCTCCGCCCGGCGCACTCCCCCGGACTATGAATCCGGACTTCTTCAGTGATCCCTTTGTGCAAAATGCTTACACGGTTGCGGCGCGAATCAAAAAAACGCTTTACCAGCAGCCGTGTTACTGCCACTGCGACCGCAGTCAGGGCCACGGCAGCCTGCTCGATTGCTTCGCCAGCAAACACGGCGCAGGATGCAACATCTGCATCAGCGAAGATTTCTACGCCTACGAGCAATTGCGCAAGGGAAAGACCGCCGCGCAGATTCGCGCGCGGATTATCCAGGGTGAGTGGCAGTCCGTGGACCTCACCAAATACCAGAAACCGTTGCCCGCGAAATGATGCATAGGCTGTGGCGCATTAGGATGCAGGGATTTTGGAGAAGCTGCTTGTAAGGAAGCCCGGCAATTCGTAAACTAGCCTTACCCCCAGCCGAGTAAAAGGAGGAAGAATGCGTTTTCGCCTGAAGCTGTGTGTGTCGATGCTGGCGATTGCCGCTTTATTTGTTTCGGCGGGAATCCCGGCGCGGGCCCAAGACAAGCAACATGTCGTTTCTCTGAGCGACCTGAACAAAGACGCCGCACGGCCGGCCCAGACGCGTCAATCGAACGAAGAAGCCGTTCGAACGCTGCTTTCTTCCGACCCCGGTCAAAAAGCGTTGAAATCCGTCAACCTCGACTACCAGAAGGTGGATAAAGCCGTCGGGCAATTGAGCGATGAAGACCTTGCCAAGCTGGCCGAGCGGTCCCGCCAGGCGCAGAGCGATTTCGCTGCGGGACGCATATCCGATCGAGATCTGCTCTGGATCATCGTGATCGCCATCGGCATCATCATCTTGGCTGTGGCCCTTCGCTGATCCTTACATTTCGAAGCTGCAACTTGCGACCATGAACAGGGCTGCTCTCGGTTTGCTCCTGCTTCTCTTCCTGGGGCGTTTCGTTCAGCCGGCGCCCCAGGAAAGGGCAGGAGTGTGGCTCGATGTACCGTTTGTAAAACAGAGCGAGGACGGCTGCGGGTCCGCCGCGATCTCCATGGTTCTGCAATACTGGAATGCTCATGGCGCGCGGATTGATCCGCAGCGGGCCGACGCCGCGCTCATTCAAAAGCAGCTGTATTCGCCGAAAGCCCGCGGGATCTATGCTTCCGACATGGAACGCTATCTGAAAGATTCCGGCTTTCGCGTTTTTCTTCTCGACGGCGAGTGGAAAGACCTTGAGGGGCAATTGAAGCAGGGCCGGCCGCTGATCATAAGCGTGCAGCCGGGCAGCGTCAAAGCTCCACTGCATTACGTCGTGGTCACGGGAATCGACTGGCAGAGCGGGGCAGTGTTCATTAACGATCCGGCGCGAGGTAAGCTTCTCCGTACCGAACGCTCACAGTTTGAAAAGGAATGGCGGCCGAACCGCAATTGGATGCTGCTGGCGGTGCCCCAAAAGGCCGCGTGATCCTCTTCCTGGCTGCCGTTTTGATTCTGGGTTCGCCCGGCTTCGCCCAAGATCAACCCTATGAACAAGCCCGCCTGGCCGCGGCACAAAAAGCGTTCGATGCAGGGGACTGGGAAGAAGCAACGAATCTAGCGCGTGGTCCCGCAGATCAATCGGCGAATCTTGATTTTCTGATGGGTCTGGCTCTAGCGCGCCAGGAAAAATGGGGCGAAGCGAAGCTGGCGTTCGAGACCGGCTTACGGAAAGCACCGGGGGATCCGCACTTTCTTGTTGAACTGGCCGGCATCGCCTACAGGCAGAAGGATTTTCGAATCGCAAAGGATCGCTTGCACGCAGCGCTTCGGCTCAACCCGCAAGAGGCGTACGCGCACGAATTCCTCGCCACCATATATTCTCTCGAAGGCAACCTGGAAGCGGCTCTCAAACACTGGAATCCCGAAGACAAGCCGCGGCTACGAAGCGTCGCGTTTGTGCCATCACTGCGTCTGAAAGAATCTCTCAGCAAGCGCGCTCTCGCCTTCAATGCTCCTCAAGTCCTGACTGGAGACGCGCTCCTCACCACGGAATCACGTCTGGACCTACTCGGCATCTTTTCTAGCCGGCGAGTCGAACTCACGCCAACCGACTCCGGAAATTACGACACGACGCTGCACCTGGCGGAGAGAAACGGCTGGGGCGATTCGAAACTTGAGGGCATCGTGTCGCTCTTGAGCGGACTGCCTTACGCCACAGTCTACCCGGAGTTTTACAATCTGGGCCATGATGCGGTGAATGTAACTTCACTCGCGCGGTGGGATTCGGGGAAGCGCCGCGTCTCTCTCACCGTTTCCCTACCAGTCTACGGGGATCCGAGCTTGCGCTTGAAGCTTTACGCCGATGCACGAAATGAAAATTGGAACCTGACGCAAACTTTCTTTAGTACGGGCACAACGCTGAGCGATTTGAACCTTCGCCGCGTGGCTGCCGGCGCGGAATTTCGTTCTGTAGCGAACGGCACATGGAGTTGGAGCGGCGGCGCGGAGGTTGCCCGTCGCAACTTTCGAAATCTACTTGGTCCGCTCTTATCCTCGGAGCGGCCATTCTTTACTGCAACCACTTCTCTTGCAGGATGGCTTGGCGCCGGCCGTTCCCTGCGGCGCGTCCCCGAGCACCGCTTCACTCTGGACACCTCGGCGGAATTACGGGCAGGCCGCGAATTTGCCAAGGGTCTCGGTCCGTTTGCTTCGCTGCGCGGATCACTCCTCGCACACTGGCTTCCTAAAGCGCGAGGCGATGACTACGAGATGCAGACGCGAATTCGCGCTGGTGGAACTTCGGGGAAAATCACAGTGGATGAACTGTTCCAGTTGGGCGTCGAACGCGACAATGACCTCTGGCTTCGCGGACACTCCGGCACCAGCGACGGTCGAAAAGGTGCTGCCCCGCTCGGCCGGCGATACTTCCTCGCGAATTGGGAGATGGACAAGAATATCTACCGCAACGGCTTCTTCACTTTGAAGCTTGGACCGTTTCTCGACAGCGGCGCCGTTGCGGACTCCTCGGGCCTCTTCGGTTCGCAGCGCTGGCTCTGGGATTCCGGCATTCAATGCAAGGTGCAAGTCTTTGGCAGCGTGACTGTTCTTTTCTCCTATGGCCGCGATCTGCACGGCGGCAAAGGCGTTTTTTACGGGACCGTGCGCCGATGATTTCCGGCTTGCATTTTTGCGCAGGCTGGATCTATCAACTTTCGCTTTCCAACTTGGCCATCTTCGCGCAAAGCGTTCGGCTGCAAGAAGGGCGACGCCATGGGTCGCGAACCGGCTTGCAAGATCTGGTGACGGACTTCCGCGTGGATGCCAGGAAATCCCGTTGTGCTTCGAAAGGCTTGTTCTAGAAATGTACGACAACTCCAGCACCAAGCTGGAAGTTGTTCTGGCTCTGGCCAAAAAAGCCAGTTCGGACGTAGTTGCCTTCGAGGCGGCCAGAAAATTGGTAGTTAAAGTTGTAATCGGCGCCACCGCCCAGTTGGATACTGTAAGTGTTCTTGCTGTTTCCTGCGGTTTGCGGCTGCTCGTGAGCTCCGCCAAAGATGCCGTGCAGCCAGGGATCCCATCGCTTGTATCGCCGCCAGGCAATCTTTGGCCCCCCGCCGTAGACCAGCAGCTTCACGTGTTCATGGTTAAAGATTTCCGGCCCGAAGGCGGCCGAGACGTTTCCTTCGATGCCAAACCATTCGTTCGTGTGATACGTCACGGATGTTTTCAGGCCGACGGCGCTGGAGTTGAAGATGGACGAGCGAAACCGGATCCAGTTGAATCCCAAACCTAATTCCCAACGAACAATATCGTCCCGGGAGTATAGGAACTTCGGCTTAGGCGAGGGAGCGGCCGGCTCAGCAGCCTCGAGCGGCACGGCCAACGCTGTAGCAATAACGGGCGCCTCAAGCGCGTTCATGGGCTTTGCCGCTGAGAGGAAAAATACGCCGTTGCCGGTCAGGGAATGGAGCGGTGTCACTCTTGGAGCGGAGCTTCTCGTAAAATCCGCTGCTACATTCGCATTGTCGTTCGTTTCAGCGGCCGCGGTATCCTGCGCCTGCGCAACGCACACGCTTCCAAGGACCAGCAACGCCGTTGCAAAAAGCCTCATGATGATGCTCCCCTCAGAGGGCTGGCCCACGCCTGGGAATAGCCACCTTGCTACGGTAAACAACACCGAGGCCCTTTGTCTATGTTCTTTCGCGGCGAGTGGGATAAAAGAGAAGATGGCCGGCCACAGCGGATATAGAGATTCGCATCCATAGGTCGAATGCCGATGCGCCCGCACGATCGTGCTGGAGATACTGTCCTCTGCTTGCTGCTCTTACGAAAACCGCCGGATGTATGCCAACAATTCCCATTTTGTTTCACCCAGAGCGGTTGCCGCGAAGGAAACTCGAGGCTCACGCCGGGGACCTGGCGAAGTTGGCACGACTCTAGGGACGGACCTAGCGGCCGTGGCGCAGGTAGTCGTCTGTTTTTTTCAGCCAGTCCTCGCGTGGGGGGTCGAAGACGTCGAGGTCCACTGTATCTTCGAGCGCCCAGGCTTCGTGGGGCATCATCGAGGGAATGCACAGCACTTCGCCGGCGCGCACCACGATTTCCTGGCCGTCGATTGCGAATTTCAGGGCACCCTCGAGGATGTACGTCACCTGCTCGTTGTGGTGGTGATGCAGGGGCACGTGCGCGCCCTTCTTCATCAGCACGCGGGCCAGCATGATCTTGCCGCCGACCACCATTTCGCGGTCAATCAGCGGATTCAATCTCTCGCGTTCCACGTTTTTCCAGGCGACGTGCTTCGATTGGGCTGGGTTGCTCATTTCATGTCTCCATGTTGCTGGAACGGCGCCGGAACTAGCGCGAAACCGCGGCGCGCCAGTGCACGGAGACGCGCTGCATGCGCTCCAGCGCCTCCTCCAGCAAGTTTCTTGCGCTGACGAGCGAGAAACGCAAGTAATTTTTGCCGCCCGGACCAAACGCCGCACCAGCAATTCCCGCGACACCGGCTTCTTCGAGCAGCAACTTCTGCAGCTCCTCCGCGGAAAGCTCCGTATCTTCGATATTCACCCACGCATAGAACGCTCCATCCGGCGCCTGGCAGCGAAATCCGGGGATACGCGCCAGCCCAGCGACGAATTGATCGCGCCGTTTGCGGTATTCCGCCACCATGGCTTTCACGGCATTCGTCGAATCTCGCAGCGCTTCTATGGCCGCCACTTGCGTGAATTCTGCTGTGCAGGTGAAAGTGTTTAACACGAGCAGGTCCATCGCATCGACCACACGCACCGGCGCGACGGCGTATCCCAGCCGCCATCCGGTCATCCCAAAGCTTTTGGAAAAACCATCGATGATGACAGTCCGATCCGCCATGCCGGGCAGCGCCGAAATGGATTTGTATTCACCGCCGAACAAAATCCGAGCGTAAATTTCGTCGGAAAGAACCCAGAGGTCGTGCTTCACAGCGAGTTTTGCGATTTCCTCGAGGGCCGTGTTGCTAAAAACCGTGCCTGTCGGATTATTCGGCGAATTGAAAATAATCATGCGCGTGCGGGGCGAAATTTTTTGGGCAATTTCATGGATGGCCGGCTGGAATTTGTTTTTTTCTTCCAGGCCAAAGGGAACAGCGATCGCACCCAGGCCGCGAGTGAACGACGGATAAATCGGGAAACCCGGATCGGGGTAGAGCACTTCATCGCCCGGCTCGATCAAAGCCATCATCGCCAGAGAAAGCGCCATCTTGCAGCCGGGGGTGACCAAAACCTGCTCGGCGGCGACGTCGAGCCGGCGCGTGCGTCTCAAGTACTCCGCAATCGCTTCGCGCAATGCCAGCACGCCGCGCGTGGAACAATAGCGGTCGCGGCCCGCCGCCACAGCGTCGCGAACGGCATCCACCACCGGCGCGGCCGCATGAAAATCCGGCTCGCCCAACTCCAGGTGAATGATGGAGCGACCTAGCCGCTCAAGTTCTTTTGCGCGCGAGAAAACAGCCAGCGCGCCTTCGCCAGTCAATTGAAAAACGCGCGATGCAATTCGAGTCATGGTCTTGTCCGCGGCAGAATCTTATCACTTCGTTGCCGGCAGCGGCGTCTTGCCTCCGGATGGATGCGAACCAAAATGGAGTCAGAGGAAATTTCGGGCACTCGTGGATACGAGTGCTACTACAATTTCCAAAGTTGCTATTCTCACCGTTAGAGAGCGTAGCGCAGCGAAGACTGAATCAGCCGCGGCGTCCCGACGGTCGAAAAAATCTTCCCGAATGGTCCGTCCGAAGTGGGATTCCCCGAAGTATCGCTCGTGATGGTTTCCACGTCATTGATCGAAGGATTTGCGAAGTTGACGTGGTTCCAGATGTTGAAGAAGTCTGTGGTGAATCGGGGCCATTACCAAACAGAATCCGAGGGGAGTTCCGCTACTCGTCTGGATGTTCGATTCTCACGCATGCAGAGGCCTGTGCTTGACGCGGCCATCTCCTGGCGAGATTATGGCTTAGTGCATCAGAGAGGAAACCCTGCCGGTTCTTCGCAGCGTCTAAGGATTCAGGTAGCTTCCCCGAGAGGGGGGTAAACATGATCTCGCGTAGTTTGATCCCTTCCCTGTTGTTGATCTTGTTCTGTGCGCTGTGGGCTAGAGTTGCGCCCGTCGCTGCGGATTCGAGCCATGCTCGCATCATCCGCTTGAGCCTCGTTCAAGGTGATGTCCGCTTCACCAGAGATTCGCATGGCGACCCGCTGGCCGACTCCAAGACAGCTTGGGAGACTGCCGAGCTGAACCTGCCCATTCGCCAAGGGTACGTCCTTGCCACGGACCAGGGGCGGGCGGAAGTTGAATTCGAAAATGGTGCGATGGCCTTCCTCAAAGAATACACGGTGCTCGAGTTTTACGACCTCTCGTTGAAAGACGGCGTGCGCAACACGCGCCTGGTGGTGCGCCAGGGCAGTGCTTCTTTTTACGTCAATCCCGCGAGCGACGACTACTTCAGCGTGACCGGCGGTGATTTCACGGTGGAAGCGAACGGCCGAAGTAGCTTCCGGCTGGACAACTTTGACGACGGAAGCACGGTTCAAACCTTGAAGGGTCATGTCACCGTTCTTCACAAAGACAAGACCTCGCGGCTCGAGAAGGGCCAGGCCCTCTCGATCAAGGCGGGGGACGATTCCTCCCTCGACATCGGCCGGTTGGCTGCAGAGGATGATTTTGACCGCTGGGTTTCCGGGCGCATTGATGCGGTTTCCACTGCTACGAATGCCGCACTTCAATATACAAATACGCCCTACTACGCTTCGGGTTTCGCCGACCTCTTCACTTACGGCGCCTTTTCATCGTGCGGAGGATACGGCCTCGCGTGGAGGCCTTTCGGTGTTGGTTCTGCGTGGTCACCGTTCTCGACGGGTCAGACGGGTCAATGGATGTGGGATGCCGGATTCGGGTGGACCTGGATGAGCTCGCAGCCGTGGGGCTGGGCTCCGTATCATTACGGCGGCTGGCTTTTCGACGCGGGCTGCGGCGGCTGGTTTTATTCGCCACCGGTGTTTTATGGATCCCCGTACTTTTCAAGAAGACGTTTCTTCCGGGGTGTCAATCCTCCGCGCCCTCTCTACCAACCGGTGACAGGCGTCTTCGTTCGCACCAAAGGCAAGGTGGGCATCGTGCCGATTCATCCTCTCGATGAGAGGGGCAAGACTCCGCGGAATCTGGAGCACGGAGTGTTCGCTCCAATCCTGACGAAAGGAATGAGCGAGCGAATCTCGGGAGGCGAGACCGGACAAAGATGGGAGGCGCTGAAATCCGCGCCGCGCGAAGCGCTGACCGGCAGCCTGGCCTCCACGAAACCACCGACGCGCGTTTCGCGGACGATTGCCGAAGGCAGCTCGAACGCCCGATTCGTTTCTCGCGGTGATGATTCTTCGATTGCCTACGATTCGCGGGAACGCCGCTTTGTGACCACCAACAACAATAGCTCGGCGGCATCAACTATGAAAGCGGGCGAATCCCGCTCCGAAAGCGGACAAACAGGCGTCGCCTCAGGCACACGCACCGGAAACGTGCAAAGTAGAACTCCAAATCCAGCCGGCGCTTCGTCGCCGCGGGCTCCTTCTGCTCCTCCCAGTGCGCGCGCCGCAACTCCGCCAGCTGCAGCACGCAGTGCGAGCTCGCCACCGGCACCGCGTTATTCGGGCGGCGCTCAGGGCGGAACGAGCGGTTCCAGCAGCAGAAGCGGTGGTTCCACGTATTCGGGCGGAAGCAGTGGGGGACGTTCTTCTACCGGCTCAAGTGCTCCCTCGCGTCCTTCCGGCGGCCGACCGCACTAAGCAAATTAAGCACAAATAAGAACGGCTCCGGATCTCGGAGCCGTTTTCTTTTGCGCCGCAAAGTGGCTCGGATGCGAATGTCATGAAAAAATCATGCCGGCGTAGCCGACTACCGCATGCCGATCGCCGGAGACATCCGCCGACGTGGCGTACTTCACCAAGTCTGAGTTTTTCGCCCCAAGCGCGTTCAGTGCGGTAAGCATCGCTACGGCCGGCCCGAGCCCGCACATCGAAATGTCTTCGTTGCGGCAGACGTCGTAGAGCCCGCGCGCATCCCGCGCCAGCAATTGATCGATGGCTTTGTGGTCCTTGACGCGCGTTGTGGAATCATCTTCGTAGTGATTCAAGTCGGAAGTTGTGAGCAGAAGAACGTCTTCTTTCGCGGTTTCGAGAACTCGCGCAAGCGCGTCGCCGACAATTACGAGGTCCTCAAAGCGCACGGTGCCGAGAGCGACAGGAACGAAGGTGAAGCCCGGTGCGAGCACCTGGAGAAATGGCAACTGCACTTCGAGAGAATGTTCTGGGCTGTGCGCCACGCTATCCTCGCGGATGAGCGGACACGCTTTTCGCAATGCGCCCGCCAGCGTTTCGTCGATCGGCGCATTCCCGAGCGGCGTCCGCCACGCCCCGCTCGACAAAATGGCCGCCGGCTCTCCTCGTGGATAATGGCGCACTCCGAGAATAAGGATTCGCTTCGGGAGCGCGATGCGTCCAAATACTGCGCCAGCGACATGGCCTGAATAAACGTATCCAGCGTGCGGCACAAGACAGGCCCTTATTCGAACGGGTTTCGTCTGTGAATCAGCTTTGGCGTACTTGTGAACGAGAGTGGTCAGTTCGGCGGGATCGGAGGGATAAAAGCGTCCGGCGACAGCGGGAAGGCGAAGCATACTGCGGAACCGCAAGTCAGACAGGCTTTGAAGGTTTTCCTTTGATCTTGATCGCTTTCACCGTTGCAGGATCGTAAAAAATTGTTACCTTGTCGCCCCACTGGTAGCCGCCCTTGTCAATGATCTGCTGCATCTTTGCAGCGGCAGCTTCCGAAAGCGAGAACGTCTGGATGGACAAATCGTTGCCCTTCGCGCGCACAGTGATCTGCGCGATGTTGGCATGCTGCACGTAACCCTCAAACTTGACCTGTCCAGTAGCCTTCGGTTTTGGTTTTATCGCGTTGATGACGATCGGTGCCGCAGTATCCACGATGATCGGCGTAACGGGACCCTGCGCGGCGGCGGGGGAAGAAAAGATCCCGGCTGCCAGCGTCAAGGGCATTCCCAGCCGAACGATCCTACGAAAAATCTTCATTCGAGCTCGTCCGTGGCGATCCGCAAAGACTTCAGAAAGCGCACATCCTGGGGAGTCATTGCCAGTTTGGCCGCCGGCCTCCTGTCATTTTCTTCCAAAGACGACTCCTGATCCACCTGAATTCTTAGCGACTCCAGGAAACGCCGGTCTTGCGTCGTCAGTTTCGCGGCTTCCGCAGCTGCCGCGTCACGCTTCGCCAGCCCGATCGTCGCGTCCAGCTTGAGCACGATGTCGTACCCATGCGCACGCACTCCGGCAATGGCACCGGTAATACGATCGGAGTCGGACACCGTGTCATTGATCGCGTGTCCCAGTTCACGGAGCAAGTTTTTCAGGTGATCATCGAGTTGCAAGGCCGGTTCTCCCGTACTTCTTGGGCCATTCTAGGGCCACCACTAGTTGGATACAATAGGGCTTCGCTTCGTTGTCTCCAATCCGTCCACAGTACCATTGATCAGGTTTCACGCGCCGGGAGAGCAGGTTCTCGCATCCAGGATTCCTGTAGCCGGCTTCGTTTTGCGTTAAGATGTTTTTATGTCCACGGCAGTAAGCGCGAGCGCTGCACCGGAAAGAGAGGGCGGTTTCGGGCGCTTCTGGCGCGCGCTCCGGCAGCTTTTTCACGAAATCGTCGGCGCGGTTTTTGCAGTGCTTGCGCTCGGCTGGCTCAATACTGGGCTCCGCGCCTGGACGAGAGATGCAGCTCACTGGCTCGTCGCCATCCCCGTGGCTGTGGCGTTGTTGTTTGTGTTTTTCTCCGTGACGTCGTTTCGAAAGGCACGCAGGCTGTGAAACCGGATTCGCGGCACATCCCGGCAGCCGGCGGAATTCAAGTTTCGATTTTCGTATTTCGAGTTTCGAGATCACATGCCTGATACGAAATCCAAATCCACGGACCCCGCCGAGCGCAAAGAAAAATTCACAACACTTTCCGGTATTCCGGTTGACCGTGTCTATGATCAGGGCTCCTTTGGCGATTCCGAGACGGAGGAGTCGATCGGTTTTCCCGGCGAATATCCTTTTACTCGCGGGATCTACCCGACGATGTACCGCGGCCGTCTTTGGACCATGCGGCAGTACGCGGGCTTCGGCAGTGCTGCCGAATCGAACCAGCGGTACCGCTATCTTCTGAGCGAGGGCCAGGCGGGCCTTTCGGTGGCTTTCGATTTGCCCACGCAGATCGGCATGGACTCGGATCATGCGTTGGCGCTTGGGGAAGTCGGCAAAGTTGGCGTGGCTATTGATTCGCTCGAAGACATGGAAGCGCTTTTCAACGGCATCCCGCTCGAAAAAGTTTCCACGTCGATGACCATCAACGCCACGGCGGCGATTCTGCTTTGCCTGTACGTCGCGGTGGCGAGGAAACAAGGCGCGAACCTGGCGAAAATCTCCGGCACGGTGCAGAACGACGTGTTGAAGGAATACATCGCGCGCGGGACCTACATTTATCCGGTGCGGCCAGCGATGCGCATCGTCACGGATATTTTCGCGTGGTGCCGCGAGAATGTGCCCAAGTGGAATACGATTTCGATTTCCGGCTACCACATCCGCGAAGCCGGCTCGACCGCCGTCCAGGAAGTCGCGTTCACGCTTGCCGATGGCATCGCTTACGTCCAGGCCGCTCTCGACGCCGGGCTCCGCGTGGATGAATTCGCGCCGCAGCTTTCTTTTTTCTTCAATGCGCACAATGACTTGCTGGAAGAAATCGCCAAGTATCGCGCCGCGCGCCGGCTCTGGGCCCGGATTATGGCGGAACGCTTTGGGACAAAGGATCCGCGCTCGTTGATGCTGCGCTTCCACGCGCAAACCGCTGGCTCGTCACTCACCGCGCAGCAGCCGGAGAACAATATTGTGCGTGTGGCGATTCAGGCGCTTGCAGCAGTTCTCGGCGGCTGCCAGTCCTTGCACACAAATTCTTTGGACGAGGCGCTGGCTTTGCCTTCGGAAGACTCCGCGCTCATCGCGCTGCGCACGCAGCAAATCCTCGCTCAGGAAACCGGGGTCACCAACACGGTCGATCCGGTCGCGGGCTCGTACGCCATTGAATCTCTCACCAACGAGATTGAAGTGCTCGCGGAACTCTATATCTCGAAGATCGACGCAATGGGAGGGACGCTGCGGGCGATTGAATCCGGATTTATCCAGGGCGAAATCCAGAAGGCGGCTTATGATTTCCAGCGCGCTGTCGAGACAAAAGAGCAGATCGTTGTGGGCGTAAATGAGTTTGTTGCGGAAGAAGAACGCGGTGTTCCCACGCTGCGCATGGATGAAGATATCGAGCGTTCTCAAATCGCCCGCCTGAACGCTTTGCGCGCCAAGCGTGATTCCGCGCACGTCAAATCTGCTCTCGCCGAACTCCAACGCCGCGCCGCTACAACGGAAAACCTCCTCCCTGCAATCCTCGCGGCTGTCGAAGCCTACGCCACCGTCGGCGAAATCTCCGACGCCCTGCGCCGCGTGTTCGGCGAATACCAGGAATCCGTTGTCATCTAGCTGATTCCCCTCTTGCAGCCGTTGCCATCCAAGGGAACCTCTAGAGATAATCGAAGCGGCTGCTCCATGCCCGGAAACAAACACTCATTCATAAGAATAGGAACAGATATCTTTTTGCAGCCTGCGCGCGGCGGCCCTCGCGCTGTAGTATTCTTCCCCGCATCGTACGGTCATGAAACTTATCCTGGCTTCCGCATCCGCGCGACGCGCCGAAATTCTTCGGGACGCGGGAATTCCTTTTTCCGTGCTCACCTCCGCGGTCGACGAGACTCCCTACCCGGGCGAATCCGCCCAGGAGCTCGTCCAGCGTCTGGCAACCGCCAAGGCCGAGCTGGTCGCGGCGCGCGCTGTAGGCCCGGCGATCGTCATTGCAGCGGACACCGAAGTAACGCTCGACGGCCACATCTTCGGCAAGCCGCGCTCTTCGGACGACGCACGGCGCATGCTCGTAAAACTTTCTGGTCGAACACACGCCGTCGTTACCGGAGTCACGCTCATTCGGCTTCCGGATGCGGAACGCATCACCTTCGCGGAGTCCACCCTGGTTCAGTTCAGCGTCCTCTCCCCGGAAGAGATCTCACGCTTCCTGGCCTCTGGGGAGCAACATGATAAAGCAGGCGCCTACGGCATCCAGGGACGCGCGGGCCGCTTCATTTCTCGCATCGAAGGCTGCTACTTCAACATTGTCGGCCTGCCGCTTGCCCGCCTCCAGCAGGCGCTGAATGAACTCGGCTGGTCCGAGGACTGAACCCGAAGCCTGCCATCCAGCGAGGCACGGGCGAAGGAGTCGCTTTCCGACTTATAATCGCGGCTATGGGCACCTTCGGTTCAACACCTCGCCAGGATCTGCACCTCCGCCTTCACTGCGTGAATATCTTCGTTCGCGATCAGGACCGCAGCTTGCGGTTCTACCTGGATCAGCTTGGATTTCATCTGGCGCTTGATGCGCGGCTTCAGTCGGGTGACCGGTGGGTTGCCGTGGCGCCTCCGGATGGCAGCGCGATTCTTTCTCTGGTCGTTCCCAAGCCCAAGTCGCAGGAATACAAACTCATCGGACGGTCCACGCAGGTTGTTTTTGTCACGGAAGACGTTGCCAGCAAATTTCAAGAATGGTCCAAGCGCGGGGTCCGCTTTCAATCCACGCCGCGCCTTAGACGCATCAAGTACGATCACAAGGCGCAGGCAGCGCCTTCAAATGTTTCATCCATGCTGCTTGGTGAAGGGGCGCCGATTTGGGGAGGAGTGTTTGCGCGCTTCCGGGATATCGACGGGAATACTTTTTCGCTGGTGAGCTTCGACGAGGTGACACACGCGCTGGAAGCGCAGCGGCGCGCGATCGCGGAGAAGTTGGAATTCGAGCGCCGGTTGGCGCAGGAACTGGAGATTGCAAAGCAGGTGCAGGCACAGCTTTTTCCGCAGACTCTGCCACCACTCAGGACCCTGGAATACGCGGGTACTTGTATCCAGGCCCGCAAAGTCGGGGGTGATTATTACGACTTCCTGGATCTCGGGCAGGAGCGGCTGGGGTTCGTGATCGGCGACATATCAGGAAAAGGAATTGCCGCCGCACTGCTGATGGCAAATTTGCAGGCGAATCTGCGCAGCCAGTGCGCCATCGCATTGGACCAACCGCAACGCTTCTTGCGATCCGTGAACCAGCTCTTTTGCGAAAATACGCCCGACGGCTCGTTCGCCACGCTCTTCTTCGCCGAATATGACGACAACGCGGGGCGCTTGCGCTACGCGAATTGCGGTCATCTCTGCGCTCTGCTTCTCCGGAGCGACAACACGCTGGAGCGGCTCGAATCTACGGCGACCGTGCTGGGGGTCTTCAAGGAATGGGACTGTACGATCGGAGAATGCCGGCTCCGCGCTGGAGACACGCTAGCACTTTACACGGATGGCATCACCGAATCCTACGACGCGGAGAAGGAGGAATTCGGCGAAGGGCGCCTGATTGAAGCGTTGCGGCGGAATTGCGAGCTTTCTCCTCGGTGCTTGATGGACTCGATTGTTGCCAAGGTTCAGGAGTTCAGCCCGCAGGAGCAGCACGACGATATCACGCTGATCATTGCCAAGCATAAAGGAAATTAGGACGAACTAAGACGTTAAGAAAGTAGAAATGAAAAGGGCGGCCACACGGGCCGCCCAAACCAAATTCCGAGGAATCGTAAGTCCGCGTTTACTTTTTCTCTTCGGTTGGCTTTTCGGCTGGCGGCGTCTGAGCCGGTGGTGCAGGTGTCTGTGTGTTTCCAGCCATGCCTTCTTTGAAATTACGAATGCCTTCACCGAGACCCTTCATCACTTCGGGGATCTTACGGCCACCGAAAAGTAGCACCACGATCAAGAAAAGTAAAAGAAGATGTCCTGGCGCAAATAGCTCGCCCATAAAATAGCCTCCAAATGCCGTACAAGGGGCGTTCTTTCCCCTTGCGCCTGTGATTACAGTAGCGCACCGCAGGCGCTGCGGCAAGCCGAACTCATCATTCGAGCCTATAGGATAACACGCTCGTCACCGGCGCGGCGCGTTACTCGTTCGCGGTCCAGATATTCGAGGAGGGGGATGGCGTACTTCCGGGTGATGCCCGTCAAGTTCTTGAAAACGAGGACGCTTATGCGCTCACCCTTGGATTTCTTGTAGGCAGACAGTTGAATTTTCAATTGGGCGAGCGCTTCGCGGTGGAAAATCAGCTCTGCCGTTACGCGCACAAGATTTTTTTCGCGGAGGAGAATTTGGAGCAGTTTTTCGGCGCGTTTCGCTTCGACGGGAAGCCCAGCGAGGACTTCTTTAACGGATGGTACGGAGAGACTCGCCGCCGCGAACGCCGCCTCGATTTGTTCTTTGGCCTTGAGTTCCTCGGGCTGGAGAGCGATTTCGGATCCAGCCTTTTTTGCCAATTCGCCTTGCACGTCAAGTTTTTTCTGCGCGGCTAGATTCTCAAGCGCGGCGCGAAATGTTTCGGGTCGAACGCGCTTGCCCAGACTTGCGCGAAGCTCTTCGCGTGTAATTCCCAGCAGAAGAGGATTTTCTCTCTGGAATTTTTCGACCTTCTCGGCAATTTTCCTGCCTGCCTCCTCAAATAATTTGCCGGAGACCAGGACCAGTGGTTCCGTCGAAACTATCTTCGCCATTCCGGTCTGAGAGACCTTTTCAAGGGCACTGGCGATTTCCTCTTCGGTCCACGCCGTGCGGGCCACGAGCTCTTCCTGCCCGAGGCCCAGCAACGCACGCTCCGTCATCGCGGCCAGAATTTCTTCGTGGTTGCCCTTTTCGAGCGTTTCGAGAAATGCGGTGCGCCCCACATCCCGCAGCGTGGGCCGCCGCGCCAGCGGATCCAGCACGGCTCCGCCTCCCATGGTCACCACGGGCGAAAATTGCCGCACGATGAACCGGTCGCCGGGCAGCACCACCACTTCGTCCTGCAGTTTCAAGTCTGCGAATGCGCTCCCGCCGGGTTCCAATTCCTTTTGGCCGTGAAGATAAACCTCGGCGATCGTTTCGGCTGTTCCTGCGTGAAAGTGAACGCGGGAGCGTTGCTTCAATTTTCGTACTGACGGAAGCAATTCCAAACGGACATCCATTCGGCGGGTCTTGCGAAATTTCCCGGGAGTGGCCAGCACCATGCCGCGTTTCAGTGCGGTGTGGTCGATTCCCGCGAGATTCACGGCGGTCCGTTGTCCCGGCGTGGCACGATCAACATGTTTCCCGCCGGATTGCACGCCGCGCACGCGCAGCCGCTCGCCGCTGGGAAACAATTCCACCTCCTGGCCAGTACTAACGCTTCCAGAAATCAGTGTGCCTGTCACCACGGAGCCGAATCCTCTCATCGCGAAGGCGCGGTCAATCGGCAGCCGGAAATACTGTTGCGCATCTTTGACGAATGCATCGGTCGCAGCTTCGCTTAATGCTTTCTTCAGTTCGGCGAGTCCTCTGCCGGTTCTCGCGCTGACGGCTACGAGCGGCGCGCGCTCGAGGAACGATCCTCGCAAGAACTCCTCCGCTTCCAGGCGCACCAGTTCCAGCGTGTCCGCGTCCACCAAATCGCTTTTGGTTAGGGCGACAGCACCGCGCTTCACTCCGAGCAGCCTGCAGATATCGAAATGCTCGCGCGTCTGCGGCTTGATGGATTCGTCCGCCGCAATCACCAGCAACAACACATCAATTCCCGCCGCGCCCGCAAGCATGTTGCTGATGAAACGCTCGTGCCCGGGCACATCCACAAAACCAAAGCGCACGCCGTTTTCTTCGAGGAATGCGAAACCCAGGTCAATCGTGATCCCGCGGCGCTTCTCTTCCGCGAGGCGGTCCGGGTGAGTGCCGGTCAACGCTTCGACCAGCGCGGATTTGCCGTGGTCAATGTGGCCGGCGGTGCCGACGATGATGCTCTTCAATGTTTCGCTCGACATGATGGAAGGCACGCAACGTTCTTGCCGCTTTGGATGCTACTGGAGGAAAGAATGAACGGTCAAACGGCGCGGCCTATTTCGCAGCCGCGATCTCGTCGACGAGCGATTGCGCTGCTGCGCGGGGATCCGCTGCTGCGAGGATGGGACGTCCCACGACGAGGAAATCTGCTCCGGCGCGAATCGCTTCTGTGGGAGTTGCTTTCCGGGCTTGATCGTCCTGCTCAGAGGCTGCAGCGTGTTCTTTTGGCCGGACTCCCGGGGTCACAATCAGAAACTCACGGCCACAGGCTCTCCGAATGTCCTTAGCTTCCTGCACCGATGCGACTACACCGTCCACGCCGGTGCTCTTGGCGAGTTGCGCCAACTTCACGACGCGCAGTTTCGGCGCCCCACTGATGCCGACTTCCTTCATCGCCTTCTGATCCATGCTGGTGAGAATCGTCACCGCGAGCAGTCGGGGCCGGTCGGCACCCATCGGTACACCGGCGCTGATAGCTTGCACTGCTGCTTCGAGCATGGCTTTTCCGCCAAGCGCATGGACGTTCACGAGTTGCACGCCGCTCATTGCCGCCGCAGAGAGCACGGAACCGGCAACAGTGTTGGGAATATCGTGGAATTTCAGGTCGAGGAATATGCCGGCGCCCAGAGCCGAAATCTCTTTGACGGCTGCCGGACCGGCAGCAGTAAAGAGCTGGTTGCCGATCTTGAACATACCGACGAGATCGGCGACCTGCTTTGCGAACTTCACCGCAGAAGACAAGGAATCGAAATCGAGAGCGACAATCAGGCTGCTGCGTGGATGAGCGTCAAAAGTCAGGGTCATGGGTGACCCCGACTCCGCCGGGGTCAGTGCTTCTCGGGCAGTTGAATCAACTCAAGCCGGACCTGGCTCACGCCGGAATGGATCAAGCCGATTTTCCGGGCGACACGATAGGATACATCAATTTCGCGCCCTTCTTGATAGGGACCGCGGTCGTTGATACGTACAAGCTCGAATTGCCCGGTGCGAGTGTTCACCACGCGGACGAAGGACCCAAACGGAAGGTTGGGATGCGCCGCTGTGAGGGCTTCACAGTCGAAGGACTCCCCATTCGCGGTCTTGCGACCGTTGAAGCCCGGGCCGTACCAGCTGGCATTGCCCACCCAGGTCTTAATCGGCTTCACCGGTTGATTCAGATGCGCCACCAGTGGGGCCTCCATCGCCGGAGCGATGAGGAACATGAGAGGAACCCAACGGAGTGCAGCCCAGATCATGAAAAGTCGATGTCTCATAGTGTGTTCTTTGTGCTACATAAATCCTAAAAAGTGTAGCAGGAAAACATCATTATGTCAACTGTTTTCTACAAGAAACTTCTCTCGTATCTCATTGATAGTAAATATTTTAGCATCCAAAAGAGCTCGCTCAAGACCCTCGACAAGTCGCTGACTGGCCCTTGGGTCAGCAAAACTGGCCGTCCCGACCTGTACCGCCAATGCTCCCACGGCTAGGTAGTCAAGCACGTCATCGACCGTCTCGACGCCTCCGAGCCCTAAGATTGGTGTCTTAACCGCCTTCCTCGTTTCCCAGACCAGCCTGAGGGTAATCGGTTTGATTGCTGGGCCGGAAAGACCACCGGTCTGGTTCCCCAACCGCGATTTGCCGGTGCGGTGGTCGATGGCTATGGCCGGGTAGGTGTTAGCAACTGTCAAAGCGTCCGCCCCGGCCTCTTCTGCGGCCCGGGCAATAAGTCCAATGTCAGTAACAAGCGGGGAGAGCTTGACCCAGAGGGGCCGCTTGGTGGCGGCTTTTCGGGCAGCTCCGACGACCTCTCCGACGCAGGCTGGGTCGCTGCCGAACTGCATGCCCCCCTTCTTGACGTTGGGGCAGGAGATGTTCAGTTCGTAGCCTGCCAGGCCTTCGGCGTCCTCGAGGACCCGGAGCACGTCGACATATTCTTCGAGGGTGTAGCCAAAGACGTTGGCGATGATAGCTGTATCGAATTTTCGCAGTACCGGGAGTTTTTCGGCTACGAAGCTCCGGACCCCCACGTTTTGGAGGCCGACGGCATTGAGCATGCCCGAGGGGGTCTCGCAAAGCCGGGGAGCCGGGGCACCCTCGATCGGTTCGCGGGAAAGACCTTTAGTGACGAAGCCGCCGAGGCGATTCAGGTCTACGAGGTGTGCAAATTCTAGGCCGTAACCGAACGTTCCGCTGGCTGCGAGAATAGGATTCCGCAGGCGCAACGCGCCAATTTTTACGCTGAGGTCAACCGCGCCAGCGGAACTCACATCATAAAAGAGAATAGCACGAAGCCGTTGCTGCCCGTCGTAAAATCTCTGGCTGCCAGCTCGATCTGGCGCGAAATCAAGTCAGGAGTACAAAGACGCGAGTCAGCGTTGTTTTGGGGAGGGCGCTTGCGCATGCCTTGGAGCAACTGGTCTTGCTGAGGAATTCTTCAGGGCTTCATCAAGGACGCGGCCGTCGCGCGGGGCGAGGGTGATTCCGCAGAGGGCGGCAAGCGTCGGAGCGATGTCAGCGGGTGTGATCGATCGAAAGTATTCACCGGGTTGAACTCCAAACCCCATCAGCAGCACGGGTACACGTTGATCGTAGTAGTGCGGAGTGCCATGCGTCGTGCCGTATTGCCGCGGGCTGGTTGGGGTTGAGGAATCCCAGGGCCAATAGGCCTTGGGAACGATCAGAAGATCGCCGCTGCGCGCTTTCAAAAAACCGGCGGCCTCCGCCTTCAGCATCCGGCTTTGTGTTGATGACCGGTCTTCGAGTTCTTCGGCGCGATAAACATGCGCGACGCCGGGCGCGCTCTGGATGGCTTCCAACACAGCGCGCAGGGCCGCCGGATGATTTTTCAACTTGTCGTAGGTTCCCGGAGTGAAGTACACAGCACTGGCGCCCACTTTCGCGACGGCAGGCTTTGCATAGTTGAATGGCTCAAGACTTTTCTCGATGCGTTCTTTCACGGACTCGACACTCAGCCAGCCTGCATCGATTCCAGATTTCTGCATGTCTTCCGGGATTGGCACTACGCCGTGATCCGCGCTGAGTGCCACGACATAATTGCCTTTTCCCACGTTCTTGTCCAAATGCGCGAACAGTTCGGCCAGGTCCTGATCAAGCCGGGCAAGAACGTCTTGAATTTCCCAGCTACGCGGCCCGAAGGCGTGACCAACGTAATCCACCGAGGAATAGCTCACGGCCAGAAAGTCGGTTCCGGCACGAGCTCCGAGCTCCAGTTTGTCCACCGCCGTCTCGGCGATTCGCGTCAGATAGGTATCCGCGTATGGACTTGCTTCCCATTGACAATAGAAAACGGGGTCGGGCCCCGTGCTGTTGGGGTTCCCTCGCAAAGGATGCGGGAATGCCGCGCCGAAACCTGCCGGGGGGACGGCCCCGATAGCTGTGGCATCGTAGAGGTACGCAGAAGCCGGCAGCATGGGGGCCCACGTCTTTCCGTAATCGCCCGCCACCGGGTGAGCCTTCGTGAATTCCTCCACAAATGCCGCTACCGGATACGCGCTCGATGTCGTCCAGGCACCTACGTCCGCATCGAACCACGTGACAGCATCACCCAGACGGCCACCCATGGTGATGGCCGCGCGTGCTTTCAGTGAGAAGGTCACAACGCGGGTGCCACTGCCGGATTGAAATTTCAATTCGTCCGCGAACGCAGGCACGAGCATCTTGATTGCGCTGTTTCCGCCCGTGACGCTGGCGCCAGCGTAGCCGAGATTCTTCACTTTCGAATCGTCCGTGCAAGTCACGGTTTCCTGGAGTTCGCGGTCAAACCACTCGTTCGAAATCATTCCGTGGCCCGCGGGCAAAGCACCGGTCGAAATCGTGGCGTGGCCGGCGCAGGTTTCCGTGGCGGCGTAGGGATGGGCTGCGTCACGGAACCAAGCACCTTCTTCGACCAATCGCTTGAGGCCGCCCGTCCACTGGTCGCGGAATTTCTCGACGTAATCCGCGCGCATCTGGTCCACGACCAGCAGCACGATAAGTTTCGGACGCGGCGGCTGTGTCTTGGGCGGATTGGCAGCCGGGGATTTGTCCCGAGCGCCGGCGAGGGCCGCGACGACCATCAGAACTGCGAGTATCGCTGCGGGGCACGCGATCCGACGTGTCCCAACTCTCATCTGGCAATTCACGGCGAGACCTACCTCCCAAATTCGCCGGGCAGTCTACCACGCACTTGTTAACGCCCGGTGATAGCGGAGCCGATTGACCGCCCGGCGGCCACCAATGATACGATTACGCGACCATGCGCATCGTCGAAAAGACACAATTGATGTCCGCGCCGGAAATTGACCGGACGTTGCAGCGTCTGGCACATGAAATCGTCGAAAAGAGCGGCGGCACCAGGAACCTGGCGCTGATCGGGATCGTCCGGCGTGGAGTGCCGCTGGCGCAGCGGATTGCGCAGGCCATGCGCGGGATTGATGGCGTAGACGTTCCCGTCGGGACGCTGGACATCACGCTCTATCGCGACGATCTTTCGAAAGTTGCCCCGCAAGCCGTGCTACGTTCCTCCGACATACCCTTCGGTGTGGACAACATGGACCTCGTGCTCGTGGATGACGTGCTATATACGGGCCGGACGATTCGCGCAGCGATGAACGGGCTTTTTGACCTCGGGCGGCCGAAGCGCGTGTCGCTCTGCGTGCTCATCGAGCGCGGCCATCGGGAAATGCCGATCGAGGCGCAATACATCGGGCGCAGTGTGCAGACCAGCGACACGGAAATTATCGAAGTGCGGCTCCGCGAAATCGACAAGGAAGAACGTGTCGTGCTCGTGGATCGCGTGGAGTAGATTGGGATTTCTTATTCGAATTGGTTCGTCTATGATTTGAGAAGGGACATTGACTCAGCGATTTCGAGATCTGCTCGCCCTCGAACCGCTCCCGGCGGACGAACTCACATTTCTTCTCGATCAAAGCAAGCCATTCCAGGAAATTCAGCGGCACCCATTGAAAAAATTGGCGACACTGCGCGGGAAAACCGTGGCGCTGGCGTTCTTCGAAAACTCCACGCGCACGCGCATTAGCTTCGGCACCGCGGCTTCTCGCCTGGGTGCGGACACGATGAACCTGCAGGCGGAAGCCTCCAGCCTGAAGAAGGGCGAGTCGTTGCTCGATACCGTTCATACGCTGGACGCGATGAGGCCGGACTGCCTGGTGATGCGGCATGGTTCGTCGGGCGCGGCGGACTTCGTGGCGCAGCATCTGGACATCCCCGTGATCAACGCAGGCGACGGCACGCATGAACATCCTTCGCAGGGACTACTCGATGCGCTGACGATTCGCGACCGACTGGGAACGATCGAGAATCTGAACGTCACGATTCTCGGCGACCTGCAGCACAGCCGCGTGGCGCGTTCGAATATTCATCTGCTCGGCAAGTTCGGGTGCAGGTTTACGCTGTGCGGCCCGGCGATGTGGGTTCCGCGCGAGTTGGAAAAGATCGGCGCGTGGGGCGTGGCGATCCGGCGCGTCTTCCGAATTGAAGAGGCACTTGAAGGCGCAGACGTGGTTCTCGTGCTTCGCGTGCAGACGGAACGGCAGCATGAACCTTCGATCTCGGTCGAGGATTACGTGCTGGGATACCAGCTGGATGCCGCGCGACTCCGACGTGCGAAGCCGGGTGCAATCATTCTGCATCCGGGGCCGATGAATCGCGGGATCGAGATCACGCCAGAAGTTGCGGACGGGTCGCAGTCCTGCGTGCTGGAGCAAGTGACCAACGGCGTTGCGGTTCGAATGGCGCTGCTTTTCTTGCTCATCTCTGGCACTGCCGAGGATGGCACTCATCCGATGGCGAAAGCCGTGCCCACGAAAAATCGGCGCTCCACTGATCAAAAGGATCCTTCTCATGCTTCTCGTTAAGAACGGCCGCGTCCTCGATCCCGCTTCCAAGACCGACGCGGCCATGGACGTACTTCTCGATTGCGAAACAATCCGAGAGGTCAAGCCGGTAGGGAAAATTGGCGCACCGCAAAATGTGGAAATTTTTGATGCCACTGGGTTGATCGTTGCGCCCGGCTTCATTGATATTCATGCACACTTGCGGGAACCAGGGCAGGAATCTTCGGAGACGATTGAGACCGGAACACGGGCGGCAGCTCGCGGAGGATTTACCGCCGTTTGCTGCATGCCGAACACGAAACCGGTGAATGACAACGCATCGGTCACGCGGTTTATTGTGGATCGCGCGAAGGCGCATGGAAGCGTGCGCGTGTGGCCAATTGGCGCAGCGTCCGTGGGGAGCAAAGGCGAAGCCGTCGCGGAAATCGCTGCGATGAAAGAGGCGGGGATTGTAGCCGTCTCCGACGACGGGAAACCAATCGCGACGGCGAAGCTGGCGCGGCAGGTGATGGAGTATTGCCGGTCGCTAGATCTGCCGGTGATCGAGCACGCCGAGGATGTTTCGCTGGCGGCGGGCGCGGTGATGCGCGAAGGTGTGACTTCGACGCGGCTGGGATTGCGCGGGATGCCGGCGGCAGCGGAGTCCGTCTGCATAGCGCGCGACGTACAACTAGCGGAACTTACTGGCGCGCGTCTACACGTTGCCCATCTCTCGGCGAAGGCATCGCTGGAACAAGTGCGGTCCGCGAAATCGCACGGGTTGCAGGTCACCTGCGAGGTGACACCGCACCATTTCACGCTGATTGACGAGGACGTGACGTACGACTCGCGGTTCAAGATGAATCCGCCGTTGGCCGCGCGTGAAGATCGCGAGGCGCTGCTTGCGGGACTTGCGGACGGTACCGTGGACGCGATCGCTACGGATCACGCTCCGCACGAGCCTGCGCTGAAGGATGTAGAGTTCGATAAAGCGCCTTTCGGAATTCTGGGATTCGAAACTGCCCTAAGCCTGGCGCTCGGGCAACTGGTGCATAGCGGCCGAATTCCGCTGATGCGCATGGTTGAATTGTTCACGGCGGGGCCGGCGCGAGTGCTTAAAATGCAACGCAAGGTCGCTGTAGACCAGCCTAGCGATTTGACGATTTTTTCGCTGGATCATTCCTGGACCTACAACGTAAAGGAATCAGCGAGTAAGTCCTGCAACTCCCCGTTCGAAGGCCGCACTTTCAAGGGCGCACCGATGGCGACAATCGTCGCCGGCCGTATCGTCCATAAACGATAAGAAACGAAACGCAGAGACGCAGAAACCGCGGAGAAATGCATTGTGGAGTACTGACGACTGAAGTCAATTCTCAGTGAGCGGTGGGTTCGGCGGTGGGATGCATGCCGTGTTGCGGGACTTCGTGAATGCCGCGGGCGGGTGGCTCGATGCGCTGGCGGTAGAAATGATCGAGCGGTACGCGGCCTTTGCCGATGGGGTAGCCCTTTTCGATGGCTTTCGTGACGTAGGCTTTCGCGAGAGTGGCGGCTTCAAACAGAGGGCGGCCAGCAGCAAGCTGCGCAGTAAATGCCGAGGCAAACGTGCAACCTGTTCCATGCAAGGTCTCTTCTTTCACGCGGTCGCCAGCTAGCTGAAAGACTTCCGAGCCATCAAAGAGGACGTCATTGGCGCGCTCCATGTGGCCGCCTTTGACGATTACGGCACGCGCGCCCATCTCAACGATCTTGCGCGCGGCAGCTTCCATGTCCGCGACGTCTTTAATCGTCAGCCCGGTAAGAACCTCGGCTTCGGGAACGTTTGGGGTGATGACGCTGGCGCGCTTTAGGAGTTCGGTGGCGACGTACTTGATTCCGGCCGCATCCAACAGCTCCGTCCCGCTCGAGGACTTCATCACCGGATCGTGCACGACGTGCACAAATTTGTGGGCATCGAGAAACTCAGCCACAACGACGGCATTCCCGCGATTACCCAGCATTCCGATTTTCACCGCAGCGATATCGCAATCATTTGCGAGCGCTTCGAGTTGCGCGCGCAACTCCGCGCTCGGTGTGTTATGGACGGACTCGACGCCCTGGGTGTTCTGCACAGTGAGCGAGGTGATTGCGGCGACGCCATAGCAGCCGTGCGCGGCGAAGGTCTTCAGATCAGCGGCCGTGCCCGCGCCGCAGCAGGGATCGAATCCCGCGATGGTGAGCAGGATAGGTGGCGCTGGGTGGCCGTGCCCGTTCGTGGGCATCGTCTTTTCTTGCTCCAACGATGAAAATAGCCGGTCGCGTCAAGAAAACGGACCGGCAACTGCGAATGTACGCGTGCTAAATGCTCAGCGCAAGGAAAATTTCACGGTTGGAGAAACAACTCCCGCTCAAGTTCTACTTCCAGGTTTTCGAACAATATGCCTCTACCAGCAAACGCTGCGTTACCTACTCACGGGAAGAGGCCGCGGACGAGGGTAGCTTCGGCGACGCGGCCGACGGCGAGGATCATGGCGCCGGCGCGGGGCGGGACGTGGTGCTTGCGCATAGTGTCCACCATTTCGTGGAAGGCGCGCACGATGATTTTCTGCAGGCGCGCATTGACTTCGTCGACGTCCCACATCAAGCCTTCCTGGTTTTGGACCCATTCAAAGTAGCTGACGGTGACGCCGCCGGCGTTGGCAAGAATGTCCGGCAGGACGGTGATGCCGCGGCGCGCGAGGATTTCGTCGGCGTGGGGCGTGGTGGGGCCATTGGCGGCTTCGGCGACGATGCGCGCTTTGACGGCTTCCGCGTTGTGCAGGGTGATGACGTTTTCGAGCGCTGCCGGGACCAGAATGTCGCACTTCATGGTGAGCAGCTCATCGTTGGTAAGGCGCGATGCGCCGGGCATGCCAACAACCGTGCCGGACCGCTCCTTGTAGCGGATGGCTTTGATGGGATCGATGCCGCGAGAATTGGTTACACCGCCGCGCGTGTCGCTGAGCGCGACGATTTTGGCTTTCTTCTCGGCGAAGAGACGCGCCGCAGTGGCGCCCGCATTGCCGAAGCCTTGTATCGCGACGGTCGCGCCACGCAGCGAAATCTTTTTCAGCTTACATGCTTCCTCGACCACGTAGAGCAGACCGCGCGCCGTAGCTTCATTGCGTCCCTCGGAACCACCGATGGAGATCGGTTTGCCGGTGACAACGCCATGCGCGGAATGGCCGATGGTCATGGCATAGGTGTCCATGATCCACGCCATGGTCTGCGCGTCGGTGTAAACATCCGGGGCGGGAATATCCATGGAGGGCCCGATGATCGGCAGAATTTCGCTGGCGTAGCGGCGCGTCATGCGCTCGAGTTCACTCTTGGACATGCGCTTCGGATCACAAATCACACCGCCCTTGGCGCCGCCAAACGGAACATTGACGGTGGCGGTCTTCCAGGTCATCCACGCCGCGAGCGCCTTCACTTCATCCAGCGTCACATTGGGGTGGTAGCGAATGCCGCCTTTGCCGGGCCCGCGCGAGACATTGTGTTGCACGCGATAGCCGGTGAAGACCTTTACCTGGCCGTTGTCCATCTTCGTGGGCAGGGAAACTTCCAGCACGCGCTTGGGAGTCCGCAGAATCTGCCGCAGTCCGAGATCGAGCTTCAAGAATTCCGCCGCCATGTCGAATTGAATCTGCGCGATGCGAAACGGGTTCAAGTCTTCGCGCGGAGCGATGCGCGGCACCATCGGCGGTGCGCCTATCTGTCTTGTCGGAGTCGTGGGCTTTGCGACCGTGGCCATCGGCATCGGTCCTTTCGTTTTCTCAATTTATTCGATAACTAGTACGTTCACTTGGCCCAATCCCAAATCTGGTGCGACTGCTTTGCGGTTAGCCGTTTGCGGCGAACTTCTTGGTGCTATCGGCATACGCATCACGGCACGCGAGGGAGCAGAAGTGGAGAAGCTCACCTTCGTCCCGAAACGGAATGGAAAGTGTTTCATCCACATGCATTCCGCAAATCGGATCACGCACCAGGCGGCGTCCCAACTGGCGGCCATCCATGGGAGTGCTGGCCTCCGTGGATGTCTGCCCAGCGGTCGTAGCGTTGCGGAGCATCCAGCCGACAAAGCTACGGAGGAGCCACGCGGCCCAGGAGGCCACCAGCAACCAGAACAGAAACCGTACGAAGCGCGTAAGAAAGGTCATACAAATATTCGTGTTGCCGGGCTACGCTGAAAATCTCCCGCTTGACCGATGAAGTCAGTGTATGCAAGGCGAAAAGGGGGAGTCAAACGAAAAGGCGTAATTTCAAGGGGTTGCGGGGCGAAAGGGTTTTCAGGGAGTTGGGTGCCGCGGCGGCGAAATCATATCTAAGTTCTTATATATCAATTACTTAACTCGGATTCTGGCGTATATGCGCCGATCCGGCTAGAAAGAGCTAACCGACCGCCGGAATCCGGTCGATGCCCATGTATGGGCGCAGGACGTCCGGGAGCAAGATGGAACCATCGGCTTGCTGATAATTCTCGACGATGGCGATCCAGGTGCGTCCGACGGCCAGGCCGGAACCGTTCAGCGTGTGGACGAACTCGCTCTTGCCGCCGGCTGTTGGCTTGAAGCGAATTCCGGCGCGGCGAGATTGAAAGGCTTCGCAGTTCGAACAGGAAGAAATTTCACGAAATTCGTTGCTGGAAGGCAGCCAGACTTCAAGGTCGTAGGTTTTCGCGGAAGCAAAGCCCATATCTCCGGTGGAAAGCAGCATAGTGCGGTAGTGCAGCCCAAGTTTCTGGAGAATGGATTCCGCGTTTCGTGTGAGCGCCTCGTGCTCTTCGTAACTTTTCTCCGGATGCGTGAACTTGAAGAGCTCGACTTTCTGGAATTGGTGCTGGCGGAGAATGCCGCGCGTGTCCTTTCCGGCAGCGCCAGCTTCGGAGCGGAAGCAGGCGGTCCAGGCGGTCACGAGAATCGGCAGCTCTTCCTCGGGAATCGTTTCATCGCGATAAAGATTGTGCAGCTCAACTTCGGAAGTGGGCGTGAGCCAGAAGTCGCTGTTTTCGACTTTGAAGAGATCGGCCGCGAATTTTGGCAATTGGCCTGCACCCATGACCGACGCGGTGTTGACCAGAAAAGGGGGAAGAATTTCCGTGTAGCCGTGCTCACGCGTGTGAACGTCGAGAAAGAAATTGGCGAGAGCGCGCTCGAGCCTGGCGCCCCAGCCTTTGTAAACGGCGAAACGCGCGCCGGTGATCTTTGTGGCGGCAGGCAGATCCAGAATGCCCGCGCCTTCACCTACTTCCCAGTGAGGCTTCGGCTGGAAATCAAATTTTGGGGGCGCGCCCCAGCGGCGGACTTCTACATTGTGCGCGGCCCTTGTGCCGACGGGCACGGACGAGTGCGGAAGATTGGGAATCATGAGGAGCAGGTCGCGCTGCCTGGCATCGAGTTCGGCAACGCGCTCGTCAGATTTCTTGATGAGTTCGGAGAGCTGTTTCATCTCCGCAATTAGCGCATCGGCGTTCTGCTTCTCTTTCTTAAGCCGTGCGATTTCTTCGCTGGCCTTGTTGCGTTGCGCTTTACGTTGCTCGTTGGCGGTGATCAGCTCGCGGCGCTCTTTGTCGAGAGTGCGAAACGCGTCCAGATCAAGCGCGATACCGCGCTTCTTCGCCATGTCCGCAAAGACGTCCAGGTGGTCCCGGAAATAATTGAGGTCATGCATGGAGGTAGCAGGATACCGTAATCCGGAGGGCGCTTGTAGCGCGGGTTGCACCAGCAGGCGTAGGCAGCGAATCCTATTTCGGGCGCGGGACTTCGCTCATCAATTGGTGAATGTTGCCCTCGGAATCATGGAACGCCGCCATCCAAAGATCGTGGGTCGGCATCGGCGCGATCAGGCGCGGGGGCGCAAAGATTTTCGCGCCCAACTCGACGAGCCGCTGGTACGCCGCATTCAAATCCGGAACGCGAAAATAGAGGATGGAGCTGGGATGATCGAACTGCGGCGTTTCCGCGCGGCCCAACATCAGCCGGACTCCGCCACAATCAAAGAAAGCCAGATTGGGCACGGCGAAAAGGAGAGGCAGACCCAGCACATCACGGTAGAATGCCGTGGCGCGTTGCAGGTCTTGGACATTGATGGAGATTTGGCCGATGTTCAGGATGCCGAGGGTTGCCGGCGTAGCGCTCATTGTTGTTCGCCTCCAGGAGTAGATTAGTTAGCATAGCTAACTAAATTGTATGGCCCGTGTCAAGTCAAAAAACGCCGGCGCCAAAGAAGGGTTTGAAACCGCGGACCGGCTGCACTCGGCAGCCATCCATCTGCTGCGGCGGCTGAGGGTGCGCGACCGGGAAAGCGGCGTTGGCCCGGCGCAGCTTTCCGCGCTCTCGGTCCTGGTGTTTGGCGGCCCGCGATCTCTGGGCGAGCTTGCGGATGCCGAACAAGTCCGTCCCCCGACGATGAGCCGGATCGTGGCGGGACTGGAGCGCGCCGGCCTGGTGAAGCGGCGAAAAACGGAAGACGCGCGACGAGTGCGGCTGGAAGCCAGCGCGAAAGGCACGAAGATCCTGCAAGAGGGACGCAAAAGGCGAGTCGAATCGCTGGCGAAAGCACTGTCGGTACTCTCCGATGAGGAGCAAGAGAAGGCGAGCGAGTTGGTGGACATTCTCCAGCAGATCATCCCAAGACTTTAGCGACCATGGAGGGTGGCTCGCCGGCGCTACTATCAAGCCACGCCCGCGGCGAATTCGATCTCCACGCTAGCTCCATGGAGCCGCGCATACGAAAAGTTCAAGCAGGCCCTTGTGAAACAAGTCTAGCGTCTGCCCGAAGCGGGGTACTTTGGTCCTACAAAGCACGGGGGGGATTAGATCAGGAGGTACTGGCAAGAATGAACCCGGCGAGCTATCGACGGCGGGCCTGGGGGAACACAAACTGGGCAGGTAGTCGGAAGTTATCGGGGTTTTCTGGAGCACGACAACGGTTGTGACCTGTTTGCTCCTATGTGTCGTCCAACTGTTCGCGAGTGCAATGGAACGGCCGGAACGCCCGAACTAACTTCAGACTGCAGTACCCTCCATCCCCACGCCCGAGCGGCCGCTCCCCCCCAGCGGCCGCTCTTTTTTTTGATAAGCGATGGACCCTTGAAAGAATCCGGAAGCAAGGATTTACTCGGGGTGGGAACTCTTCGAGGGCCCTCGAGGAACCACTGGTCGGGACGGGAAAACTGGCTTTGGAAATAGAAAAGGGGGCTGGTGCAAGCCCCCTTTTCTCAATTGACGCCCCAAAAACCGGTAACCGAGTCGAGGATCGGTTCCGGCCACCCCGGGAAGCCAATCTTGTAAGTTGACGATTAGAGAGCAAACCGGATGCCAGGTAATCAGAATCCAGTAGGTCTGGTGAAGTCTACTGAAACAAAAGTGGTTAGCCGCGCTGGCTCGTAAAAAACACTATGTTACATCTCGAAAGCCTACAAAATCCCACAGAATTAAGGTTGTGACTCTCCATTCTTTGGGAGCATTTTAACGGAGTTGATACCGGAAACTGGGGCGGGTAAGGGCGTGATGATTCCGCGCTCCCTCTGTTGGAATTTGAAATATCGTTATTTCAAATTTCCTGTCCGAACGATGGCCCTTGATTGCACATCAAGCGCTTAGACCCGCTGTTCCGCGGCGTTTCCACATGTGAATTGGCAAGCGCAGGCCGTGCGTCTTGCATGGCATGCCGCCTGAGTCCCTCACTCCGTGTAATGTCGCAAGACTGGGAAAAGTTCTCGGACGGAGCCGAGTCTCTCAGCTTGACCCCAGGTGGATGCGTCAGGAATTCTTGGGGGCCTTGGTTTCTAGGAAGGCCCATTGGGAGCGGCGGCGCCAGAAGAAGCGCGCGGGGAAATAAATTATCGCGGCCCACAGGGCGAGCAGGGGGCTGCGTCCGGCCAGAAAAAGCAGGATTGTGGAAATACTCTCAAACGCATCAGACAAACCGCTGATGGCGGCGCTTCGAAGCTTCGCTCCGATGGTTTCGGCGACCGGGGTGCGTTCTTCACGCAGGGAGAAGGAGACGTTTGCGAAGGAGACGCGGCTGCCGGAAGCAAGTCGCTCCGATTCGATCCGCTCGATTTCAGTGCGCAGCAGGGCAACATGGCGTTCCAGTGACCCGTAATCGTAGACCTTCTCCGTTCGATTCTGGAGCAGCCGCTGAATCCGCTGTTCTTCGTTCTGTGCGTTGACCAGGCGGGCCTCGAGTTCGCCATGCTGCTGAGTGATTTCGTCGGCTGCTTCCTCTTCGTGTTCAACGAAGCCAACCGCTTTTAACTCCGTGAGAGCGGAGCGATATTCTGACGACGGCACGTGCAATATTGCGGAGAGGACACTCCCCGACGGCTGCCCCACCATGCGGAGCTTCGCCACGTAACCATGATGGCGCTCAAGTATTTCTTCCAAGCTGGCGCGCGAATGGGCAAACTCCTTTGTTGTGAGGGAAAGTTCCGCCGAATAGACAATCCGCGGCTCCAAGAGCACACCCGCCGCAGAATCGCCCGGGCCCGACCTATAGAGTTCGGCTTGCAGGTGAGACGACCTCAGCGCATTCGCCTCTTTTGGGTCACCGCCCGTCGATCGAACGCTTGCTGAGGGAACAGTCTGGTGCCATCCAGGTCCTGCGTCCCTGTTCGACGCGAACAAGAATAGGGCTCCAGCCAGGAGGCAACCCACCAACACAAGGCGGCGCCTGGCAGGGAAAAGTTCAAGAAAACGAACAACTAGGGACCGCAGACGGTCTTGCATCGGAATGCCTCCATTTACTTCACGGTTAGAACGGGGAGGGCGGCAATTCTTGCAGGGCTTATCTTGAAGAACAAAAGAAACGAGAGAAGGGATAACGCTGAGAGGCCGAGAACCCAGAACTCACAGATACGGGAAAATCAGGCGCCGATGGAGGAGCGGAGGGCGTTGGCGAGCGACTGGCTGAAGCGTTGGACATCGGCGTCGTGCTCTGCCTCGACCATGACACGGGCGAGCTGCTCAGTGCCGGAGTAGCGGAGCACGATGCGGCCGTTTTCGCCGAGTGCGGATTGCGCTTCGGCGAGGGCGCGGGAAACTTCCGGCAGCGTCTCCAACGGCGGTTTCGAACGAACCTTTACGTTAACAATGAGCTGCGGGTAGTCCTTGAGGCCTTCAACGAGAGATTCGATCTTACCGTGCGTAGAAACGAGCGAAGCAATTTTGACGGCGGTGAGTAGCCCGTCTCCGGCGGGGCTATCGTCCAGGAAAATGATGTGGCCGGATTGCTCGCCGCCGAGAACGTTGCCGCTGCGCAGCATCTCTTCCAGGACGTAGCGGTCGCCGACGTTCGCTCGGGCAAGCGCAATGCTTTCGCGCGCAAGGACGCGTTCCAGGCCAAGATTGGACATGGAAGTGGCCACAACGCGATTTCCCTTGAGTTTGTTCTGCGCTTTGAGGAAGCGCGCAGCGGCGAGGAGAACGCCGTCGCCGTTCACGACTTTTCCGGTTTCGCAAACGAAGAGCGCGCGGTCCGCGTCGCCATCGAAGGCCACGCCGAGTCCGGCTCCCGCTTCAACGACGCGCCGTTGCAACCCTTCCAGATGCAGCGAGCCACAACCAGCATTGATATTGCGGCCATCGGGCGAAACGCCCATGGCAATAACGTCGGCGCCGAGCGACCGAAAGAGTTCCGGGCCCAGTTTGTAAGCGGCGCCATTGGCGCAGTCCAGAACAATCCGAAAGCCGGAAAACTTCGCGCCCGGAAGCACGCGCTCGCGGAGAAATGCGAGGTACTCCGCATCCAGAGAATCATCGGAAGGCAGAGAAACCGGATTTTTAGGGGCTGCTTCACCGCGATGCTTGAAAATGTCGCCTTCGAGCTCTTCTTCAGCGGCATCAGGAAATTTCATGCCTGCATGGGAGAAGAGTTTCACGCCATTGTCCTGAAATGGGTTGTGCGAAGCAGAAATGACCACGCCGGCTTGAAAATCATTCTGGCGCACGAGGCAGGCCACCCCCGGAGTGGTAATTACGCCGGCGAAGGCGGCCGTGGCACCGGCCTGCACGAGACCAGCAGCAAGAAGACTGGCGATGTGCGGGCCGGACTCGCGAGTGTCCATGCCGATGAGGACATGAGCTTTGCGGTGCTCGCGATTCAGATACGTGCCCAAAGAGCGGCCAGTAGCAAAGAGCGTCGCGTCGTCCAGCGGCGGCGTACCCGGGGCGCCACGAATACCATCGGTTCCGAAGAGTTCTTTGGCCATGGAGAAGAGTCGGCGTATCTCTCGTGCGAGTTCAGGGCGGCCGATTTCCGTGGACGACCCGGAAGAAGCTTAACACACAGGAACTCCGCGACTTTCCGGTGCAACAGCAAGGATTTCCTTTGCAGCAACGAAAGCGGGGGAAAAAGCCCCTGAACGGTTCCACTAGTCTCCGGCGTCGAGACAAATACACACGTTGCCTTCGACAGTCTGTGAGGATGTGCTAACTTGTTGGCACGGAGTTGCTCGTGTCCGCCACGCAAACACCACCATCCGTCGTCCGCTTCACCAGTTCAAACTTCAGCATGCGCGTCCTAGCTGCCGCGATCATCCTGCTGTTCTTCTATTACGCGGCCGGTGTGGTGATCACACTTCTGCTTTCGATCCTGCTTGCCTACTTCCTGGACCCAGCGGTGGAATTTCTGGAGAAGTGGCGGGTGCCCAGGACGGTCGGCGCCATGATCATGGTGCTCATACTGATTGCCGTGTTAGTTGCGGCGGGCTATGGATTGTGGACCCGCACCGAGGACTTCGCTTCGAACTGGCCGAGGTATAGCGGCGTATTGCGGCAAGCTGCTGTGGCGGTAGAGGGCAAAATCAAAGGCATCGAAGTGCAGGTTTCTCAGGTAACTCCAGGGCAGAGCGCCTCTTCTCCACCGGAGGCACGCGCGGGCTCTGGAATCGTGCGCACGTTGATCATGCGCGGCATTGGATCACTGTATGCTCTGCTCTTGGAAGTTACATTCATGCCCTTCCTGGTTTTTTTCATGCTGGCGGGAAAGCGCGAGTTGTGGCATGGAACGCTGCAGCTGTTTCCGGTGTCGCGGCGCACGCAGGTCAAGGAAACGCTCGAAGACTTGCGCGACGTTTTGCGCGACTACCTGATCGGTATGAGCCTGGTGGCCCTGATGGTGATCGCGGCGAGCAGCTTGCTCTTCTGGTTCCAGGATCTCGATTACCCGATCCTGACGGGCATCGTTTCGGGATTGCTGAACATGGTGCCCTACATTGGTGCGGTCATGGCGTGGCTCCCGGCTTTCATGATCGGACTCGCAAAATGGAATACCATAGGTCATTTCGTAGGGCTCGCGGCGGTCTTGACGGCGATCCACATTGTGGCGTTGAACTTTGTTGCGCCACAGTTGGTGGGCCGCCGAGTCCGATTGAATGCCGTGGCCATCACCATCGCGCTGCTGTTCTGGGGCTGGATTTGGGGCGGCATGGGGTTGGTGCTGGCGATTCCCATTACGGCCGCGCTGCGCGTGATCTGCGATCACACAGAATCGTGGAAGCCCATTGGGCGCTGGTTAAGCGCCTGAAACCCCTGCGCACATGGTGGACGTCTAACTTTTCCAGCGGCGACACTTGCCGATCATTGGAGCCTAATCCTTGAGGGGAATCGAATGTTTCCTAGAGCCTTTTTTCTGATAGGGGCGCTGTCGCTGCTGGCATTGGCAGCTCCATCCGCCCGTGGCTGGGGCTGCAGGGGTCACCAGACAGTGGCTTTCATCGCAGAAAAACACCTTACGCCGGAAGCGCGGCAGATGATACAGAAGCTCCTCGCCGATAATCCAATTGACACGAAGCTGAAGCGCTGGTGCGGCAACTTGACTACGGATTTAATGGTGGACGCGTCCACATGGCCGGATGACGTGCGCAATGAGCGAAACAATGGTCCATGGCATTACATTGATATTCCACTGGGGAAGCATCAGGGCTCGCTGAACGAGTACTGCGGCGGCGAAGGCTGCGTCGCGCGCGCGATCGAGCAACAACGCGCCATCTTGAAGGACAAGTCTGCTGCCCCGCTGAAGCGCGCCGAGGCTATACGGTATTTAATCCACTTCGTGGGCGACATGCATCAGCCACTACACGCAGCAAACAATGCCGACAACGGCGGAAACTGCGTCCCGGTGGCGTATTTCCACCATGGTCCACTCCCCAATCCCATTCATCCGGAGCGGGATGAGTATTCCCCCAATCTTCATCAAGTCTGGGACACGGAAATCGTGGAACGCGACATGGAAATTTCCAACCCTCGGCGTTACGCCGACGAGCTGGACGAAAAATTTCGCAAAAAGAGTTCCGACTGGGAAGCAGCGGACATCCAGGTAGAACGCTGGGCATGGGAAAGCCACGAGCGGGCGGAGGCGGAGGTCTATGGCGCCTTCCCGGAAAAAACCGCGATCGAACCAGACTTGAAACTGAAGAGCTGCGTTGAAAACCATCGCATGGGAAAACGCATGTTCGAGAAGCGCCTTGCCATCGGCGAGGCTTATCAAAACAGGGCGGGAGAAATAGTGGAAATCAGTCTGGCGCAAGCAGGAGTTCGGCTGGCAATGATTCTAAACGACGCGGCAAAGACGAACCCTTAACTGCCGGTTACTGAAACTTCTAAAGTGCGTTGACACACATGTTCGAGCGCGCGATTCTTTCCGAAGATGGCGTTCATTCCAATTTCATTGTAGAGGTGGCCACGTTGAATTCCAAGCAGCTCGTGCTCGCGCTCCTGGATGAAGCCTACGAAAAGAAGACCTGGCATGGACCTAATCTAAAACAGTCCCTAAAGGGTGTGACGGCGCGGCAGGCAGCCTGGCGCCCTGGTTCGGGCCGCCACAATATCTGGGAAGTGATGCTGCACGCCACGTACTGGAAATACGCGCTGCGACGGAGGATCGAAGGCGGCAAACGCGGCTCGTTTGCACTGAAAGGGAGCAATTTCTTCCCGCGGCCCGAAAAGGGCAAGCCCCACGAGGCGGCATGGGCCGCAGATAAAAAGCTGCTTGAGCGCGAGCATCGGGCCCTGCGGGCGGCGGTGGCCCAAGTGATTCGCACTCCGCGTGCGGCAAGATTTATGCATCAATTGTATGGCATAGCGTTCCACGACATTTATCACGCAGGCCAAATCCGCCTGCTCCGGCGGTTGATGGAGCACTGATCAAACTTTCTGTGTTCGTAGTGTTTTGACGAGAGACAAGAGGTCTTGGGCGTCCTGGAAAAGGCGGATCGCCGCAATCCCTGAAGCCCCGGCGGATAGGCAGAGAGGCACGTACTCCAGGGTGATCCCGCCGATGGCAACTACGGGCAGCGAGACGGCGCGACAAACTTCGGCGAGCCGCGCAAGCCCCTGCGGTGCCCCGAAGGCAGCCTTCGAAGGGGTCGCAAAAACGGGACCGAAAAAGATGTAGTTTGCGCCGACCCTGGCTGCGGCTCTCGCTGTTTCCACGGAATGGCACGAGACACCAATCAGGAAATCTTGCGAACGAATTCGGGAATCCCCGAGCTTCCGAGCCTCCTCAACGGGCAAACTGCTCTCACCAAGATGGACGCCGCCGGCCGCCTGCGAAAGCGCAACGTCCAGCCGATCGTTTACGATAATGCGAGCCCTACCCTGCCTGCTTGTTGATGGTCTTGCGGCGCGCTCGATCGCCGCGCTCGTCAGCGCGGCGCACTCCTTACCGGAAAGATCCTTTTCGCGTATCTGAATCCAGTCGACACCCGCAGCCGCGACCTCCTGGATCTTGTGCAGCAGGGCTTCGCGCCTGTCTGGTTCATTGACTCCCGAAAGAGTCTGCCGGTCCGTAACGTAGCAGAGAATCGGCGCGCGATTTGAGTTACTGAGGCGGGACACGATGTGGGCCAGGCTGCGCGCCGATCCAGCCAAATGCAATCAGGATATCGAGCACGCCGACTCCGCTCACTACTCCGCGGAAAGACGGATGAAGCACGATGGGCATTAGCGAAGGAAAATGGCTGAGAAAATAGTTCTGCTCCCAATAGCCCGACCACGGTAGATAGAGGAGCAGCGCGCCCATCTCGAACGCAAGCACTACCAGCAATGCGCGATAAATCCGGCTCATTTATGAGAGGAGTCCCGTCGGGCCAGGAAGGAATCCGGATTAGCGGGTAGGCTTCTGAAGAGCAGCGATGCGCTCGGCCACGTCGCGGTAGTCGATGTTCATCGCGTAGACCTGGGAAAAACTCTTTAGCGCCGCATCCTGCTCGCCCGCCGTTTCCTGGGCCACGCCTAAATCATACCGCAAGGCGAGCGTGCTTTCCGGATCATTGCCGGGAGTTCTTAAGGCGCGTTCATACCAGATGGCGGCGATGCCCGGTTGGCCTTTTTCCATAAACGCGAGCCCGAGGAGCGTGCAGCATTGCATGACGTAAGGGAAAGCGCGTCCGCGGTCCGTGGCCTTTGCGACTTTTTGGAACTCGCTGATGGCTTCTTCCAGTAAGCCCATTTCCCGGAAGGCGATCCCCAGGTTGTAGTGAGTCTCGAGATCTTCTTCCTCGCCACCCATTTCACCGAGCTCTGCGCGGAATTCTTCGAACACTTCCTTAAGCGGGCCGGTGGATACCGGAGGAGTGGGAGCGGAATCTCGCGTTGCAGGAGGGTGAGACGGGGCGCCTGGCATTGATCCTGAAAAAGCCGGCGAAAGCTTGTCCAATTCAAGTCCATCAATTTCATTGGCGAGGTCGGCGAGGAATTGATCGGAGGCGAATCCACTGCCCGCAGGCGGCGCGGGAGAGGCGTTCTGCGCGACGGGTTCGCCTTGCGGCGGCGCGATTGGAGTCTCGGGAGGCCTCTGGTCGTAGGCAGGAACGAGAGGTTCGGGATCCAACACGAGCTCGAAATCTTGCTCCAACTCAAATTCCGGCTCGGGCGCCTTTGCGGGCTTTTTTGGCACTTCGGGCGCCGGAGTTTTTTTCGCCTCGTCCGTCGGAGGAAGCTCCGCGGAGATTTCAGCAAAAGGATTTGCCTTCGCTGCGGCGGCGGGGGCTTCTTCTGGCAAAACGAAGGAAGGTTCCTCGCCAATCTGAAACTCTTCGATGGCTCCCGGTTCCACTGGCGGCCCCGGCGTACCAGGCGGCTTCGCCGGTGGCGCGGCTGGCGTTTCAACGGTGGCCTCGCCGCCACGCGACTCCTCGAGCAGAGTCGCCCATTCATCCGACAGATCAACTTCGTGGACCTCTTCCTTTTCTTCTTTCGGTTCGGCTTGCTTAACCTTCGGCTTCTTGACTTCAGGGGCTGGTGGGGCGACGCTTGCCGCAACCGACGCGGGCTTCACTTCTTCGACGGGAGCGGCGGGCTTCAGTGCGGGCTCGGCACTTACTTCCGGAATTGTAATGTCGTGGGTATCCGAGGTGGGAGCTTCCCTGACGGCAGCTTTTGACCCAGAAGTGGAAATCGCCAGCTCTTCATCCGTGAGGCCCGCTGCGCGCTGAAAGCGGCGGCGCAATTCCCCGAATCGTTCGGAGCTACGCGGGTCGCCCCCCTCGTGATGGATTTGTTCCAGCTGCGCGGCGAGTTCGGCGGTGCGGCGATCATCGCCCGCGCCGAGCACAAAATCGAGCAGCTTCTCGAGAGTCGGCGTGTGGCGCGGCGCGCGGCGGAGAATCGCTTCGAGCAATCCGATGGCTTTCTGCGTCAGGCCGTAGCTGGCGAAGAGGTCAACGTCCGTGAGCGATTGCGCGATAAATTTTTGGGTCTCTTCGTCAAGCGCCAGCTCGCTGCGTGCTTCTACGTTCTTTACTGGAACTTCGGGAACAGGCTCTTCCTCTGCGGAGGGTAATTTCGGAGCAGGCACCTGGGGAATCTCGGCCCGCAAGTTTTCTTCGAGGGCTTCAGGTTCGTCTTCGGCTGAGATCAAGCCCAACTTGCGCAAGACGTGATTGAGCTTGCGCTTGGCCGAGTCACTCTCCGGTTCGCGATCGACGAGTTGCTCGAATATTTGCTTGGCCCGCTCCAGTTGGCCATCCGTGCTGAGAGCGTCGCCGAGGTGCGCGAGGGCATCGGGCAGCCGGAAAGAATCGCTCGTGCGCCCGTACAACTCGACGAGCCACTCAAGCGGCTCGATATGACCGGGCAGTCCCGCGGCGAGTTCGTTCAGGAGTTTCCCGATGACCTCATGCTCGCCGGCGTCGATCATAGGAAGTCGCGACTTCTCCAGGATGGCCATTGCCTTTTCGCCCTGGCCTGCCCCCAGCAAAGCCTCCACGGTTTTTTGCATCGGCCCGAAATTCTTCTCGTCGGCCTCAAACACGCGAAGCGCGAGGAATGTGGCTTTCTCCCAGTTGGCGTTCTTGACGTAGAGATCGAGAAGGAACTCAGTCTGCTCGCCGCCTTTCTCGAGACCAGGGACCTCTTCCAGGAGTGCCGCAGCCTTGGCCGTATTCCCCTGGGATAAGTACGAACGCGCCTTGACGATGAGAGCGGCAAGGTTGTTCGGCTCAAGTTTTAGCGCTTTGTCGGCGAGCTTTTCGCTCTCCGCCTGGTCACCACGGGCCAGGGCACGCTGGGACGCAGAGATGTAGGAGTCCAGGGCTTCTTTGGTCTGGCCCATGGCCTGATAAAGATCGGCGAGGCGTATCTGAATGCGAAGATTATCGGGCTCGGCCAAGAGAAGTTTCTTGAGCAGACTTATGGCTTCCGGCTGTCGGTTGTTCTTAAGGTGAATTTCAGCGAGCTGCAGGAACAAGGGCCGGGCCTCACTCATCACGCCTTGCTGCACATAGAGGTCGGCAAGTTTTTCGAGCGGCCGGATTTCCTCGGGCGCCAGCTTGGCGATCCGTTTGTAAACGGCGATAGCCTTCGTGAGAAAACCATCTCCGACAAAAATCTGCGCAAGGCGTTCGAAATAATCGATAGCCTGAAAGGTTTCGCCCTGGCGGATGTACAGCTCGCCGATTGTCATGAGCGTGACCTGATCGCGCGGCTCGTACTTCAAGATTTGCTGGTACTCGGCGATGGCCTGGGCTACTTTGCCCTGGTTCAGCAGCTTTTGTGCGGCTTCGACGTTTTTGCTCTTGTTAAAGGCCATGCGCGTACAGGGACAATCCTCCCTCGGAGTCTGCCCCAGACGATCTCCTCAAATTGCTGCGGTAATCTGCTGAGCCGCAACGCTACTCCGCTACGCTAACAGGCGGGAAAAAGCCAAGTCAATGAACGCAAAGTCTAGTGTGAGCAGGCAGTTATCCCCATTCCCGCCAGGACATTCGACAGCTAAAGGTCCGCCGAAGCGGGGCAGGAAGTGGTTTTCCCATCCACTCGCTGGTTTTTAGAGGCTCCACAGGCCGGAGCCCTTGGCAGTAGTGATACCATCCGAAAATAGCTCAAATCCGGCCTACAGGAGAATGCCACATGCCCGAGTCTCCTTCTCGTCGTAGGTTTCTTACTAACCTTGGCGGGGCAGCTGCTGTATCGCTAGCTTCACAGGGGAACGCGCAAGCCTTCCTCTCTCCGGCTCTGAACAGCCGTTTCAAGCTTTCTGTCCTCACCGATGAAATCAGTCAAGATCTGGGCCACGCGTTGGAAATTGCCTCGAATGAGTTTGGTCTGGGATTCGTAGAGATGAGGACACTTTGGAACAAGAACATTATCAGTTTGGATCAGAAAGAAATCGCGGAAACCCAAAAGTTATTGCAGAAATACGGTCTCCAGGTGACGGACATCGCCAGTCCGCTCTTCAAAACCGACTGGCCGGGGGCCCCAAAGTCAAAATACAGCCCAACTGCGCCCCAGTTTGGGGCAGATTATCCTTTCGAAAAGCAGGCAGAGGTTCTTGAGCGATCTGTTGCAGTCGGTAAAGCCTTGGGAACGAATCGGATCAGATGTTTCGATTTCTGGCGGCTTGACGACCCGGCCCCCTATCGCTCGGCAATGAACGACGCGCTTCGGAAGTCCGCTGAAGATGCAACCAAGAAAGGCATCATCCTGCTGCTCGAAAACGAGTTTGCCTGCAACACGGCCACAGGCGCGGAGGCTGCGCGCACGTTGGCCGCTGTCCAATCACCCAACTTCCTGTTGAACTGGGACCCTGGTAATGCGGCCTATCGAGGCGAGATTGCATTTCCGGATGGGTTTCAGAAACTTCCCAAAGAACGCATTGGACACGTGCATTGCAAAGACGCCGTGCGCAAGGCGGACGGAACGTACGAGTGGGCTGCAATGGGTCGCGGAATTATCGACTACGTCGGTCAGTTTCGCGCGCTGGCGCAGGCGGGGTACCATGGAACAATGAGCCTCGAAACGCATTGGAGGGGTGGGGGCTCGGCGGAGGAGTCCTCTCGCCAGAGCTTCGCCGGAATGAAGGAGCTATTGGCCAAGGCTGGCGCACTCTGATTGAATCCAAACAGTAAAGGCGAATGACACCACTGCAAGAGCCTCAAATAGCGAATTCCTCAAATTGGCGAGCGGGGACAATTCCACTTGTCACTCGTAGAAACGACTGACTAAATGCTAAATTTCAAGCGGAAGCGGCGCTTGCGTCGCGCCCGCGGCCCAACAGCCGGATTCCCGCACCGGCGCGAACGAATAGCGGTGCAACGGCGAGGGACCATGTTTCCGCAACGCTTCGAGATGATCCCTCGTGGCGTAGCCCTTGTGGCGAGCAAGGCCATATTGAGGGTAGACGGCGTCCCACTCTTCCATACATGTGTCGCGATGCGTTTTCGCTAGGATGGAAGCCGCCGCGATGGAAACGCTCCGCGCATCGCCTTTGATCAGTGACTTCTGCTCGATCAAAACATCCAGTTGCATGGCGTCAATGAGCAAGTAATCGGGCATGGTCGTTAGCTGCTGAAGCGCCGCGGTCATCGCCTGCCGGCTGGCCTGATAAATATTCCAGGCATCGATGCGCTGGGCATCCACTTCGGCGACTGCCCAAGCCAGGGCAAATTCCATGATACGTGCCGCAAGTTCTGTGCGGCGCTCCGCGGCCAATTTCTTCGAATCGTCGAGGCCGACAATCCGCCGCTTCGGATTAAGAATCACCGCGGCGGCAACCACCGGGCCAAACAACGCGCCACGGCCGGCTTCGTCAATGCCGGCAATGCACTTCCAGCCCAGTTTGCGCGCCGCCCGCTCGAAACGGGAAGAGCAGAGTCGGCTCATTGGTGGGAAATTTTAGCACGCGGAAGAGAGCGCGACTTAGGACTAATCGCCCATGTCCTGTGAAAATCACCTCGATTTAATGGCGCGAAATGTGCCGGATTACTCGTAACGCAGCGCAATTATTGGATCAACGCGCATGGCCCGCCGTCCGGGAATCCAGGCCGCGAAGAACACCACTCCGAGGAGAATCAAGAGCGCGAGGCCGAGAAGAGACGGGTCATGAGCGTGCACTTGGAACAGCAAAGACTCGAGCAGGCGCGCGCAGAGCCACGCTCCCAGAAGTCCCAGGGCTGCGCCGACAATCGTCCAACGGACGATATTGGAGAGAATCATCCTCAATATGCTCTGCGGAGTGGCACCCAGCGCCATTCGCACGCCAATCTCACGCGTCTGCTGCTCCACAAGGAAGCCAACGACCCCATAAATGCCGATCGCCGCGAGCAAGACGCCCGTCCCCGCGAACAAAGACAACAGGACCGCATTGAAGCGCGGACGCTGCGTCAGTTTGCCGACGCGCGTATTCATGCCCTCGATTACCACCGGCACCGTCGGGTCGACGGCTGCAGCTTCCGAACGAATCCACTGCGCAATCGCCTCTGGATTGACGGCGCTCTGAATGATAACGTGCGCAGACCGGAAGTAGCCGCCAGTCTCGTTCTTCCAGGGAAGGTAGAACTCGGGATCCGCGGGCGCAGCGAGGCCATTATTCTTTACATCTCCGGCAATGCCGACGATGGTGCGCCAGGTGCTCTGTGAGGCAAAACGGAAGGATTTACCTAGTGGGTCTTCTCCATTTGAAAAGAGTTTTTTCGCGAGGGCCTCGCTGAGAATCACAGGGTTTTCAGCAAGTGACCGGTCTTCCTCGCGAAAGCCGACACCGCGCAGAATCCGGATACTAAGGGCAGGAAAATAACCTGGAGTGACGTAACGGTAGCTTATCATTCCGCCAGTGCCGCCACTGAATTTCGCGTGCCCGGGAATTTCGATGGACGATAGAAAAGTAGCCTGCATTCCGCCGGAGGGAGGCAGCGTGTCGCTCATGGCCAGCCGCGTAATCCCCGGCGCTTGTTTCAACCGCGTCTCCACCTGATTGAAGAAAGCCAACTGCTTCGCGGCGTCGGGATAGCGATATTCGACGAGATCGACCTTCGCCGAGGTTACATTTTGAGTGTCCATGCCGAGCGCCACGGTTTCCAGCTTCCAGAGGCTGCGCAAGAGTAACCCCGCTCCGGCAAGTAATATCAATGAGACGGCAATCTGCGCCGTGACGAGTAACTGGCGAAGCAAACTACGCGAGGTCGCGCGGTTTTCCTTTCCAGTGAGCAATTCGGGCGTAGGACGCCGGAGCGCCGGGGCAAGCCCGAAAAGAATACCTGACAGCAGCGATATGGTGAGCGCGAAGAGCAAGACGCGAACGTCGATCGTGGCTTGTTCCAGCCGCGGAATGCCTTCCGGCGCGATGGAGATGAAGAGGCGCAACAAGAAATAGGCCAACCAGCACCCGCAAAGGCCCCCCAGCAGTCCCAGTAGCAAACTTTCCGTGAGCGCCTGGCGAATCAGGCGTCCGCGCCCAGCTCCCAGAGCCGTGCGCACGGCCAACTCGCGTACGCGGTTAGTGGCTCGCGCGAGCAGCAGGTTCGCCACGTTCGTGCACGCGACGAGCAGTACGGCGAAGACGGACCCCAGAAGGACCCACGACGCGACACGGGCATCTTGAATCTGCCGCTCGCGGAGAGAGCGCACGCGGAAGGACACCTCGTGGCGAAACTGCGTCGGAACGTAATCAAGCGACTTCTGGAAGAGCGGCTCCATCGCTGCTGCTGCTTGCGTGATAGAGATCCCCGGCTTGAGGCGCGCGAAGGCTCTCAAGATAATCTGCCGGGCCTCGGGGCCGCGGTCCGTCGATCCATCGAGAGCCGACGGAAGGAGAATATCGTCGTGGCTGAGGTTTGGCATTTCGAATTGCGCCGGGAGAATGCCAACAACGACGGTGGGCCGCCCGTCGAGTGGAATCGCGCGGCCGGGGAGGTTCGGATCGCCGGCGAAGCGCGAACGCCACAGGCCGTAGGAAATAAGGGCCACCCGTGGCGCGTTGGGGCGGTCTTCGTCGGGCGTAAAATTCCGGCCGAGAAGCGGCTTGATGCCAAACGTCGGAAGGAATGTCGATTCGACCAGAGCGCATTTCAGCCGGACGGGATTCTTCTCGGTGAGATCGCAATCCGCCCCGCCCGGAACAAACGATGTTACGGACTCAAAAGGGGTCTGCTCTCTGCGCCAATCCACGTAATCCGGGCCAAGTACGAACTCAATCGTCTCAAACGGCGCTTTATCGCCAAAGCTGACCAAGCGGTCGTCCTGGGGATACGGAAGGCTACGAAAAAGAAGTCGATCCACAACGCTGAAGACCGCGGAGGTTGCGCCGACTCCAACAGCCAGCGTGAGCACAACAACCAGAGCGAATCCGGGAGATTTTGCGAGCAGGCGCAATGCGAAGCGCAAGTCCTGCAAGAGCGCATCAAGAAACGGCAGGCCGCGCTGCTCGCGGTAAATTTCTTTCGTTTGTTCGACGCCCCCAAATTCGCGCTGTGCAGCGTAGTGCGCTTCTTCCGGGTTCATGCCGCGGCGAATATTTTCTTCCGTAAGCATCTCCAGATGCAAACGGAGTTCGGCGTCTAATTCCTTTTCCTTGTTTCTTTTCGCGAAGAGCCCTCGAATCCGATTCTGTGCGACTCGCCAAGCTTCCATCGTGACCTCCACCGCCAGCATTTGGGTCCAGATTCACTCGTAACGCAGCGCAATCATAGGATCGACCCGTGTCGCCCGCCTCGCGGGAAGCAGGCAAGCAATCAAACCTGCCGTCGAAAGAATCAGCGCACCCACTCCAAACGTGGGGATATCCGTGGGTCGCACTCCGAAGAGCAAACTGGAAAGCAAGGGTGCAAGCAGCAAGGACAGAACTAGACCGGCCAAAAGGCCCAGCGCGATTGGGAACATACTCTGGCGCATGACCAGCGCGAAAAGTTGCCGCGGGGCTGCGCCCAAAGCGGTTCGAACGCCGATTTCTCGCATCCTCTGCAGCACGGAATACATCGTGACGGCGTAGATTCCTATGCAAGCCAGTAGCAGGGCGATCCCGCCCATGATGCCGGCAAGCAAGGTTACGAACCGGGTCTGCCTGCGAGCTGATTCCACATAGTCCCTCAAGGGTTGAATGTGATAGATCGGCAGGTCCTTGTCCAGTGCACCGACCTGCCGACGAATGAGTGGCAGCAACGTTTGCGTGTTGGCACTCGACTTCAGGGTGACCGCCATGTGTGCGCGAATCGCCTGGGGATAGAGCAGGTAAATTTGTCCGCGCACTTGATCCGTCAGCGTGTGATGTTGCAAGTGTTTCACGACGCCGATGACTTGCGCGGTGTCGCGCACAAATTCTCCGTTCTCAATGTTGATCAGTTTTCCGACGGCCTCCTGCCCGGGCCAGGTTTCTTGCGCCACGGTGTCGTCAATGACCGCAAGGTGAAGATTTTCCGCCACGTCGTGATCGTCGAAATCGCGGCCGGAAACGAAAGTGACGCCCATGCTCTTGAAGTAGCCGGGGAGACTCGATCGGAAATCCGCCATCATCGTATTCTGCTCATGTTTCGAAGCGCCTTCGCGCCAATAGAAGCCGTACCAGTTCGGAAGTGTGTCGTCGAACGGCAAATGGGAAATCACTCCGACCGCCTCGACGCCCGGCAATCGTGAAAGATTCTCTTTAAGCTTGCGGAAGAATTGGACCGCTGCGTCGTCGGTGTGGTACTTCACCGACGATGCGGATACGCGAAACGTGAGCACATGCGCGGCGTCAAACCCGGGGTTTACCTGCAAAAGCCGCACAAAAGTCCGCAGCATCAAGCCTGCTCCGATCAGGAGGACGAAACCGAGTGCTACTTCGGAAATCACCAGCAGATTGCGCTGGCGGCGTCCATTCCTAATTCCCGTCTGTCGCGAGTCCTTTAGCGAGCGGGTGAGATCCAATTTTCGTGTGCCGAATGCAGGCGCGAGTCCAAAAAGCACGCCGGCAACAATGGCAACGGCAAAGGTAAACGCAAACACCGGGGGATTCATCTGAATCGCTGAGAATCGCTCCATCTCTTTCGGCTGCATGGCTAGGACCAGTCTTAGCGCAAACCAGCCGAAACTCAGCGCTACCACAGCGCCACAACAGGACACCAATACGCTCTCCGTGAGGAGTTGCCGGATCAATCTGCCGCGCCCTGCGCCCAGCGCCGTTCGCAGCGCCATCTCCAGCGTGCGTTCATTCGCGCGCACCAGCAGGAGGTTAGCGACATTCACGCAGGCGATGAGCAGCACGAGGCCGGCTCCGCCAAAGAGCGCGAGTAGCGCCGGACGGATGTTTCGAACCACGTCCCCTTGAAGCGGTACAACCTGAAGCGTGAGCGGCGGGTCGGCGAAAGTATTGTATTCGGCGCGAATCTGGCCGGCGAGCGTATCCATTTCCTGCTGCGCCTGCGCAATGGTCACGCCGTCGCGCAAACGGCCAATCACGCGCAAATAACTTTGATCCGCCGGACTGCTGGCCAGATTGGAGCGAAACGGCACGTACGCATCCATCTCCGGGGGGACGCTCGATCCTTCGGGAAAGATAATCTTGAATCCTGCCGGCATGACTCCAACAATTGTGACGGGCTGGCCATTGAGTCTAGTCGTCTGTCCAATCCATCGAGGGTTCGCGCCAAAACGGCGGCGCCAGAGACCATCGCTGATAATCATCACGCGCGGCGTGCCCGCTCCTTGTTCGCCCTTCTCAAATAACCGTCCCAATTGCGGGTTCGTGCCAAGAACGCCAAGAAAGTTGGCAGTCACCATGCCAAGTCTTACTTGTTCGGGCTCGCCTTCTCCCGTTAGCGCTCCGCTCTGCGCCCAAATCGCGCCCAGGTCCTCGAACAGGCGGCTTCTTTGACGCAGAGTTTCGAGCTCAGGCCCCGACGCCGGAGCGCGTCCCTCAGTGCCGAGGATCGACCAAACAATCGCCAGCCGATCCGCCTTAGGAAACGGCAAGTTTTGCAGAAGGACTGAATACACCGCCGTGAAGATCGCCGTATTGGCGCCCATCCCAATCGCGAGCGTGAACACGGCAACAAATGTAAGCCCCGGTCGTTTGCCCAACATGCGGATGGCAAATCGGACATCCTGCAACAGGCCGTCGAGCAAAGGCAGCCCCCGCTGCTCGCGATACTCTTCTTTGGTTTGCTCCACGCCGCCGAATTCGCGCTTTGCGGCATGGCGCGCATTCTCGGGCTTCATGCCGCGTCGAATATTTTCCGCAATCAGCATGTCAAGATGCGACTGAACTTCGGAATCGAGATCGCGTTCGATTCGTTGTTTGCTGAAAAAGCCGTGCACCCGCGAAGTAAATGTGCCCAGCCACTTCATCTCATGCCCCTTCCGCGTCGCCCAGTAGGCGCGTCATAAGCGCCGTCATTCGTTCCCAGCTTTCGGTCTCGGCGAGCAATTGTTTTCGGCCCGTCCGCGTCAGCGAGTAGTACTTCGCTTTGCGGTTGTTCTCTGAGGCGCCCCATTTGGAGGAGATCCATCCCCGCTGTTCCAGGCGTAACAGTGCCGGGTAGAGCGTCCCCTGGTTGAGCCTGAGCAAATCTTCAGAGACTTGCTGAATGCGCCGCGCGATGCCGTAGCCGTGCAGCGGTCCCAGAGCTTCGAGAGTCTTAAGAACGATAAGGTCGAGCGTGCCTTGCAGCACTTCGCCTCGCGGACGAGCCATCGAGTTCTCCTTTAGATGAGCAACGGAAGTATACGCACGCTCCTGTTGAGCGTCAACAGGAACGATCTTTTCCTTAGACGTTCGCGGCCCTTGAATGTTTCCGGAAACGCAAGATCTCCTCAGGTTTCCACACGCCTCGTGGATAGCCACACGACAAGTTGACCAGGCCGCTCGCCACGCCTAGCATTGCGGGGCAGCTGGACGACTTTCTGAATTTCAGGAGATATTCGATGCGATTCCGTTTTTGGACTTTTTTTCTTCGCGCCGGCTTCTCTGCGTTTCTCGCGCTGTGGCTGCTCTCGGTTGCTCCATTCGCTCCCTCACAGGGTCTCGCCACCAGCGATATTTCACGCCTGCGTTCTGTCGGCAGCGTCGAGCTCTCGCCGGACGGCCGTCGCATCGCCTACACGATCGTGATGCGCGACCGCCCCGGCCGCCCCTACGGGCAGCTCTGGATGATGGATCTGGAAACACAGAAATCCGCGCGCGTCGGCAGCGATAAGGACGCCGCGGGTGGCCCGCTGTGGTCGCCGGACGGAAAGTCGCTCGCTTTCGAGGGGAGTATCGCGGACAAGTCCGGCCTTTTTGTCGCACGCGCGGATGCCTCCGACATCACCTTTCTCGCATCCACGAACGGAACCAACAGCCCCCTTCCCGGCACCGGCAAGGAATTCACCTGGTCGCCCGACGGGAAGCAGCTCGCATTCGTCTCTTCCACTCCCGGCAAGGAAGCTGCCGAAGCCTCCGGCGATCCCATGGTCATCACGCGTTATCTCTACAAGCCGGACGCCGGCGAAGGCATGACCCGCTTCAACGACAACCGGCGGCTGCATATTTTTGTAGTTAACCTTGCCACCAAACAGGTGCGTCAGCTAACACAAGGCGATACCGACGAACATTCCATCGACTGGTCGCCCGATTGCAAAGAGATCCTCTTCGCTTCGAATCGCGAGCCGAATCAGGATGAGTTTTTCAACTATGACCTTTTCACCCTGCGTGTCGCGGACGGCAGCATTCGCCGCCTCACCGCTACGGAATACAACGAGTACGAGCCTCTCTGGTCTCCGGACGGTAAGCACATCGTCTATCGCGGGACGCGGCGCGGCCTCACCGACCGCGAAACAACCATGGAAGATACCCACGTTTGGGTCATGAACGCCAACGGCAGCGAGCGCCACGAAATCGGCGCAGCTGTAGACAATCGCCAGGGCACACCGCGATGGGCGCCGGACGGCCGCTTCGTCTACTTCACCGTGCAGGAGCGCGGCAGCAACTACTTGATGCGCCTCACGATTTCCGGCGGCAAGCCAGAATACGTGGTGAAGGAAACCGGGTCTGTCGCCAGTTGGTCGCTCGGCGGGGACGGCACGTTGGCCTACGGCTTCGCCTCGCCGCGTGATGCCGCTGAGCTCTTTTTCAAATCCGGAGACGGCGCACCGCGCAAGCTCACCGACTTGAATGCTCCGCTCTTCACAGGAAAACAGATTGCCGAAGTCGAATCCTTCACCTTCGTCAGCAACGACAACAAGTTTGAAGTCGAGGCATTCCTCACCAGGCCTCTAGGCATGACCGCCACATCGAAGCATCCGCTCATTGTGAACATTCACGGCGGCCCGCATGGCCAAAATGGTCCCGCATTCAACATCAAGAACCAGGTCTATGCGGCGCATGGGTACGCCGTCTTGAACGTGAACTATCGCGGCTCCACGGGTTATGGCCAGAAATTCGCCGACGCCGTCTTCGGTGATCAGAACGGCAACGAAGCCCAGGACGTTTTGTACGGCGTAAGCGCGGCCGTGCGCCGCAATCTATGGATTGATCGCGAGCGCCTAGGCATCGAGGGCGTCAGCTACGGCGGCCAACTGACCGAGTGGCTGATCACGCAGACGAATCAGTTCAAAGCCGCGATACCGACCGCGGGCATCGTCAATCTAGTTAGCTATAACTACATGACCTATTACAACCAGTATGAAGAAATGGAATTCGGCCAGTTCCTGCACCAGGGAACTCTTATGGACGTCGCGTGGCAACGCTCCGCGCTGAAGTATGTGGCCGCCGCACACACGCCGACCTTGATTCTCCATGGCGAAAATGACAATGATGTGCCCATCGCCGAAGCGGAACAATTCTTCATCGGACTCAAGGACGCCGGAACCGAAACGGTTTTTGTGCGCTATCCCCGCGAAGGCCACGGCCTCAGCGAGGTCAAGCACGTCATCGATTCCATCGACCGCTCCATTGCCTGGTACGAAAAATATTTCCCCAAGCCCGGCGGCGAGCGCATCACCAACGTTCAGCCCTAGCCCCAACGGCTGTTAGACATCTTGCTTTGGTTGCGATTCGGAGCGCATCCGACGACAATGCGCGATCGAAGATTCCGGCTCCTGCCGGAAAGAATCTCACCGTTTAGTCCCGCGGACATTGTTCATATAAGGAACCCTTCACCCAAGAAGTGGTGGAGCAAATAGAAAAGCCCCGGGACTCCGGGGCTTTCTCGTGAATGTCCGCGAAATCGTGACTGGGGCGCCTAAGCCTTCGCCTCGGTACCCGCGGTTGCTACAGCAGCCACTTCTTCGCGGTCCGCGCGCTTGATGCGAGCGGCCTTGCCCTTCAAATCGCGCAGGTAATACAGCCGTGCCCGCCGAACTTTGCCTTTGCCAACCACCTCAATCGAGCTGATCGACGGCGAATGCAGCGGGAAGATACGCTCAATGCCCACGCCAAAACTCACACGCCGCACTGTAAAGGTGGCGCTGGAGGCCCGGCCCTTCTTCGAAATCACTACGCCTTCGAAAGCCTGCAGGCGCTCTTTCACCTTCTCGCCTTCGCCTTCCTGGAGCCGCACGTTCACGCGCACGGTATCGCCCGGGCGAAACTCGGGGAGGTCCTTGCGCAGTTGCGCTTCATGCAATTTACGTATGACCGGATTCATGTTTCTGTTTCCTTTAGACCCACTCAGGCGGGGCCAACTCTTCCGAGACAATCTCTAATTATAAACAAATCGCCGCATTTTGCCTAGCGGACTTGCCCTGCCTCCCGGGCCTTCCCGACCGGGACACCAAGTATGTGCCAACTTTCGTCTAGGTCGGGACCACCACGGAAGAATTGCGTTGGCGAATCACCGTCTGAGCAAATCGCTCCATCTCTTCGAGCTGCGGGCTGAACTGCAGCAGTACCAGGTCAACTCCAGCCACTTCGAACTGAGCGACCCGCTCGGCCACCTGCTCCGCCGTCCCGACCAGCCCGGACCGCAAGCCGCGATTCGAAACCGAATAATCTTCCAACGAAACGCGTTGCTCCAGCTGCGTTCCCGCCAGCCATTGCTGATAATTCGCGTAGCCCGCGGCGGATTGCTGCACATCGGTGATTCGCCGCACTTCGTCCTGCGCCTCGCGTTCCGTCTCGCGAACCACCGCGTAACCGGCAACTCCAAATTTCAATGGGGGCAACTTATGTTTCGCCCGGCGCTCGCGCAAATCTGCAATCTTCTTCCCGACGTTCTCCGGCGGGTCGCCATGCATCAGGTACGCATCGCACTTTTCGGCGATCAACTCTTTTGCAGCCGGGGATTCGCCTCCGGCATAGAGTGTCGGCCGCGGCTTCGCAACCGGTTTCGGCTCGAGAACGTTGTCTTCCACGCGGTAATACTTCCCTGAATACGAAAAATGATCCTGCTTCCACACACCGTCCAGAACGTCCAGCCATTCGCTGGTGCGCGCATACCGGTCATCGTGCTGTTCGAACGCTACGCCGTACTTTCGCGCTTCGTCCGCCCACCACGAAGAGACCACGTTCAGCGTGAGCCGCCCATTGCTGATGTGATCGATGTTCGCCGCCTGCTTGGCCAGCAACGCCGGCAGATGAAACGTCGGCCGCACCGCCACCATCAATTCAATTCGCTCCGTCACCGCAGCCAGCGCTGCTGCCGTGGACCACGCATCCAAAGACGGCGCTTCAACGCCCTTGATGTCGTTGAGATTCAATTCCGCAATCAGCATGAGATCAAAGCCAATCTGTTCGCTGCGCTGTGCGAGCTTTTTCACGTACGCCCAGCTCGTCTCCATCTTCTCGTTTGCAACGTTGCGCAACCACCCGCCGAAGACCGGCAGCCAGTACCCGAATCTCATCGCGGCCCTCCGCTTGTCGCTACGCGTTCGCCTCGACTCGCTTCATGCCGTTCCGCTTCCGCAATCAAAAAGTCCGCCAGCCGCGCATACGGATTAAAGCCAACTACACGCACGGGATCCGCCACAAAATTCGAAAGCGCATTTACGTCGTAATACATCTGCCGCCCGGTCCGGTCGTCAATTACGTACTCGATGCCGCCCACCTCCACCCCCGCAAGTTCCACGATCCTCTCGACGTCTTCAATCACTCTTCGCGGCGGATCGTAACTTTCCACCTTCATTCCGCTTTTTGGAGCGTCCACCGGGCAAGCAATGCGCATCAGTTCTTCGCCGCGCGTATTCTGGCAGATGTCCGCGGGGCACAAGTTATAACTTTCGCCGGCGATGTGAATCTGGATCGCATAGAGAAATTTTCCGCCAAGCACCTCGACGCGAGTGATGATCCCGTCGCGCGCCGTGAACGCTTCCTGCACCAGCGCCGTGGAATCAATCCCAAAATACAAGCGATTCGCTTCCACGGCAGCCCTCAACTCTTCTTTCGAACTGAATCGTTCAATCCCCGCGCCGCTCCCCCCGATATTCGGCTTAATGACCACCGGGTACCCGATGGCTTCTGCCGCAGCAAGCGCCTGCAACGGATGATTGATTACCCGCGCCTTCGGATAAGGCAGTCCCAGTTTTTCCAGATTTGTGAGTTGCAGCGCTTTCGAAATCTCGTGGCGAAAACACTGCGAGCCATTAACAACCCGCACGCCTTGTGCTTCGAGATGCGCGAGATAGTTAACCGTATAGAAAATTGCATGGCCCAGCCCGCGCTGCCACGCCGAAGGGCTCATCCGGTTGAAGAGCAGCAAGTAATCTTGTTGTGCCGAAGCAACATCATAGTGATGATCCCGGACGTCAACTTTGACCCAGTGCGCGCCCCTCCCATCGAGCTGCTGAAACAGCGGCCGGAACCAGTCCGGATGTTCGTAATAAATTGCGATCGGCTTATCCAGCCTGTAGTCCTTGCCGCTTGACTCGTTGTCCATCAAACCTCGCATGGAGCGCTCATTCTTGCAGCGCGCCTGGGAACAATCTCGTTCTCGCCGGTACTGAATAACCTTCTTCCGGTGGAAATAGCAACTCCAAGAACTTCCATTTTATTCCGTTCCCAGCAGATCAGGACGAGTGCGCCGTGTTTTCTCGAAGGCGGCGGTCTTCCGCCATTTCGCTACTTCCGCGTGATTGCCTCCGATCAAAACTTCCGGCACGCTCCACCCGCGATACTCCGCCGGCCGCGTGTAGTGCGGATAATCGAGAGTCGCGTGCCCCGTGGCTCGTGGCTGATGACTCGTGTCCCCGGATGAGTTTTCCGTCGCGCCGAATGATTCATTCTGCGAGGACGCTTCATTTCCCAGCGCACCGGGAATCAGCCGCGTCACGGCATCAATGACGAGCATCGCCGGAAGCTCCCCGCCACTCAACACGAAGTTGCCAATGGAAATTTCTTCCGTTGCCAGATGCTCCGCCACGCGCTCGTCAACGCCTTCATACCGCCCGCAAACAAAAATGATGCGCTCCATCTGCGCGTAGCGCCGCGCGGTCTCCTGATCGAACAATTTTCCCCCCGCGGATAGCAGTACGATCGCGCTTCTCGGGCCGCGCACAGTTTCCCGCGTCGCGTCCCCAATACTCTGACCAAGAAGCGACTCGACCGCTTCGAAAAGCGGCTCGGGCTTCAGCACCATCCCCTCGCCGCCGCCAAACGGCCGGTCATCCACGGTGCGGTGACGATCCTTGGTGAACTCCCGCAGATCCTGCACGTTCACCTCGACGAGCCCCGTCTCTCGCGCACGCCGCAGGATCCCGTGATCGAACGGTCCGGCAAAAAACTCCGGGAAAATGGTTATGAGGTCAAATCGCATCAATAGCCAGTGTAGCCAATCGCGGGAATAACTGTCATTCGACCTTGCTTCCTGCCTCCGTACGTCGACAGAATCGCTGCCTGCGCTCAGCGTCAACCGGATTGACGTCCAGTACAGCCCCGGCCCAGAGTGCTACGTGTTCCCTGGCTCGCCTACCTTCCTTCGGACCCGTGGCAGCCACCTTGGCACACACTTGCAATACGCTTCGTACTCCTCCCCGAATTTCCGCCGCAGTGCGGGCTCCTCGTAAAGCAGCACAAACAGAATCACACCCATGGCGAATGCGGCATACAGCTCCACCAGCGCGAACGAGTGAAAGACGACCGCTTCGCCGAGCATTACAAAGGCAACACTCCAGTACATCGGGTTTCGAACAATCCGGTAGGGTCCCTCTACCACCAGTTTCTTTGGCGGATCCATTGGGAGCGGCGTGCCTTTGCCGCGAAGCGCGAATCCCCAGAAAGCACAGGCGAAGTAGAGAGCAATTCCGGCAGCAATAAGCACTCCGCCTACTGCTCCCACGCCATGCAGGTCCGATCGCGTCCCTCGCGGTAATAGCCAGTACGGCATCGCCACGGTCCAAAAGCCTGGGGCGAATATCGTGAAAATAAGTGTCCGCAGGACGGGAGACATCAGGGGCAGCCTACACCCGTTACGCTACTTGCGGTTGAGATCGCGAAGATCCTCGGATAGAACGATTTCAATGCGCCGCGCCGGGATGTCAATTTTCGTGCAGATGTCCGCCGCGAGAGGAATCAGGATTTCACCGCTGGAAGTTTCCACTTCCAGCAGCGGCGTCCCAAGGATCTCTTCCCCCGGAATCTGCACGTCATTCACGGTACCAACCAGCGTCGGAATCTCGCCAAGGGAACAAGGCGAGGAAGAAACGGCCGGTGGCGAAACGGGGATCTCGAAGACGGAGCATCCAATGAGGTCCGATACAAAATATTGCCCCACCGGAAGCGTCACCCGCTGCTCGAAAGGCAACAACACCCCGAGCCCGCGAAATTTCTCCGCATCCGAGATCGAATTCACTCCCTCGAAATGAAAAACGATCTGCCCGCGATGATTCTGGCTCAGCCAGCATGATTTCAGCGCCACCAGGCGCGGCTCAGTCTTTCCCCCAGCTTGGCCGACAAATACCTCCTTCAATTTTGTTAGCCGTTCCGGAAAATCAGTGAGCAGTTCCGCGACGACTTCGCCCTTATTGCCGCGCGCGCGAAGAATGCGCGCCATCTGGACCCATCGTGGAGTTTCTGAATTCAATGGTGGGTGAAACGTCAATCCGTCAATCTTCGAGGATTTCCAGCGTATACCGTTTGCGCGCCTTGATCCCCGCCGCGCCTAGCACCGTTCGAATCGCCTTCGCCGTCCGCCCCTGCCTTCCAATTACTTTGCCCAGATCTTCCGGATGCACTTGCAGCTCCAGCACCGTGACCTGTGCTCCCTCGCCGGACTTCACCCGCACTTCCTCCGGATGGTCCGCGAGCGCCTTCGCAATGATTTCGACCAGTTCCTTCATGGGGCACCCGGGAATGGCAGCCCGGCCCAACCGGGCAACAATTTTGAGGAAGGGGCCGCGGTTACGCGATCTTTTGAATCTTGAGGAAACTGCGCACCGTATCGCTCGGCTGTGCTCCCTGGCCCAGCCAATACTTAACGCGTTCCGCGTCCAGCTTGATCTCCGCCGGCTTCTTCAGCGGATCATACGTTCCCACCGCCTCTTTCACGCGGCCATCGCGCGGCCGGGTCCGCTCAATCACCACCACGCGGTAAAAGGCCTTCTTTTTCTTTCCAATCCTTGACAAACGAATCGTTAGCACTAAATCAGTCCTCCCTGAACCCATCCATTCTAGCCTGCCAGGCCACCCCGCGCCAATCAAACTCTCAGCGCGGCCTTCGGACCTTACTAGGACATCAGTCCATCGGGGAGCAAAAGCCAAACCCGAATATCAAGGAGCCTACAGGCCCACTGCCCCGTCGATTCAGTTCGAGGCCGTCTTAAGGAACGTGAGTTTCCACACGCGGATTCCTTCCGGCGCACCCTGGACGAGGATGCTGCCGTCCGGGTTGAATGCTAGGTTTCCGGGCCAAGCATCCGGAGAGGCAAAGACCGCAACCGGTTTTTTCTGCTCCAGATCAAAGAGCTGGGTTGCGCCTCCGCCTTTGGTGACCGCCAGAAATTTTCCGTCGGCCGAAATATCGGCGCCCGGCCCTCCGCTGCTGACAAATGTGAAGGCGAACTCTTTGTTCCATGTCGCGGCATTCCAAACGGCCACTGTGAACGGGGAATACATCACGCCCGGCTGCCCCTGCACCATGACGGGATTGCTTTCTTGCCCAACGGTGAGAAGCCAGCGTCCGTCTTGGCTGAAAGAAAGCATGGTGACGTAATTTCTGTGCGCGGGGATGCTGTGCTGCTTCTGCCCCGACCTTGCATCCCAGATTTCCACCGCGCCGGTGGGCTCCACTGGCTGCGCTAGACATTTGCCATCCGGGCTGAGGGCCATCCTCGAAGAAGAGCCCCAGACAATCCGCGATTCTCCTTCGGAAACGAATTTCCAGGAGCGCGCTGGACCAATCTTTTCAGGTGCGGATGTTGCCTTGCTGAAGGCCAACCAAAAAACCGGAAATCCGTTCTCTTGCGAAAAGTTCACTTCCTCCTTCCACGTCTTCGTATTCCAAATCTTTAGCGTTTTCCCGGGAAACGGGCCGCCGGGATTGGCGGCCAGCCATTTGCCGTCCGCGCTGAATACTGCGCGGTTGACCGGCGCATCCGTGAGCGTGACGGTTTCTTTCACCGACGCTATGTCCCAGACACGCAATTCACCGGAGGTAGTCGCAAGCAGCTTTCCGTCCGGACTGAACGCCACACTTTGCACTGGGCTCTGCCCGTAGAGAGTCGCCTGCTCTTTCATCGCGGCTAGATCCCAGACCTTGATCGTGCCATACGAATAGGAACCTGCCGCAAGCAGCTTTCCGTCCGCGCTGTATGCCATTGTTCCCAGCCCATAGCCCCCGCCCGGCAGCGATTTCGTAACGCCTCCAGTCGCAGTTGAAACAAAATCAATCGCGTTCGAATCTCCGTGCGGGATGGCCACTTCCTGGCCATCCGGCCGGAATATGGCGCGGCTCGCATTGCGTGGCGTGAGGTCGTGCGCGCGCCGCCCGTCCGCAAGATTCCATAGAACGGCATGGTAGCCAGTGGGACCAGAATTGTCGAAGCTCGTCATCCACTTCCCATCCAGACTGATCGCGGAAGCAATCACCGGATACGTTTTCTGCAATTCGCCGGAGGCTGCATCAAAAACCTGCACCGACCCGTTGGGGTCGTCATCGTCGTCCGCCCCCACGGTGCCAGAAACGACCAGGCGGCCGTCGCTGGTCGACACGATGGCGGTGAGGAAATTCCATTTCGTTGGGATGACACGAAGCGCTTTCCCCGTTTCCGCGTCGTAGAAACCGATCGCCACTTCCGTCGCATCTCCGGTCCGCTTCTCAAGACTGATCAACAAATATTTTCCATCTGCACTGTACGTGAGGGATTGTCCGTAGCGGTGTAAGCGTTTGGGATGGATGGTGAAAAGCATCTTGCGCGTTTGCAGATTCCACATTCTGACGACACCGGAAATGTCCTCGGAAGCAAGTCGTGTGCCATCGGCTTTGAACAACAGCGATGTGATAGTGGCCCTGTGCTGCGCCAACCGAAACTCTTCGCGGCCCGAAGACATATTCCACACGATGATATTTCTGTCATCGCCTCCGGAAGCCAGACACTTGCGGTCCGGGCTGAAGGCCAGCGCCTGCACGGAGCCTTTGTGACCAGCGCGCAGGATGCGATCGGGCTTCCGCGCATCTGCAGGCAAAGGCTCTTTCGGAGGAGGCTGCCCGGTGCTGACTTGCGCGGGTGCCAGCATGACCTGCGGCGCTGGCGTTTGCTTCTCCGTCTGTGGAATTGGCGCCCCGTTTGCGTTCTGCAAATAGCCCAAACACCATAAGCCGGCCGTTGAAAGTGCTCGCGCTCCAAGGGATGGCCGCATAACAATTTCTCCTTGCGGGATTCAGACGACTCGCGGTTAGCTCAACACACTTGCCCTACAAAAATGATACGCGCAGTCTGCCCTTGTTCGTTTCAGAACGAAAAGCACGGCGCGTAAGTCTTACCTCTCGAGAAAACTGCGGGAGACGCGTTCGCACCCTATCGCATGCGCCGAATTGAAAGCGAATACTATGCTGCGGTTTGCTTCCGTGGAGGCCGGGTGTGACGAAGGATCATACGGCTACATTCGAAGAATCCTGTCCCGTCGGATCGCCTTCGCCGTTCGTGGACCCGGCCGCAGTTTCCTTCGAGGCATAAGCAACCGCGGAACCGGGTCGGTTGACACTGTGCTGCGCGTCTCCCGTGCCCGCCGCCAGACGCATCAGATGATCTTGCGCCGAGAACCCATGGCTGTTCCGCCCCGCGCGCGGGGCGGAATACCTGCCGTCGGCCCCGAGAAGCCGTGCTTTCCGCGTATCCCCCAGATACGAAGACAGGATTTCCGTGCACACTCGCTCGCAGAGGTGCGGATCTTTCAGTGGGAAGAGCACTTCGACTCGCTCATAGAGATTCCGCGGCATCCAATCGGCGCTGCCGAGGTAGATTTCCGGCTTGCCGCCGTTTTCAAAATAGAAAATGCGGCTGTGTTCCAGGAAGCGTCCAACGATGCTGCGAACCCGGATACGGCTGCTGATTCCCCGTAGCCCTGGCACCAGAGTGCACTGACCCCGCACAATTAGATCGATTTCGGCCCCTGCCTGCGACGCCCGGTACAGCGCTCGAATCAGCGGCGAATCTACAATCGCGTTCACTTTCACGATAATGCGAGCCGCCCGCCCACGCCGCGCGTGGCGCGCTTCGCGTTCGATCAGCCCGATGCACGTTTTCGCCATGTCCCGGGGTGCCACGAGCAAGGGTTTGTAGTTGGGCTGCTCGGCGTACGCCGTGAGGTAGTTGAACACGTTGTGAACCGCGGAGGTGATGGCGTCGTCGCGCGTCAGCAGACTCAGATCCGTGTAGTAGCGCGCCGTGGAGGGATTGTAATTGCCCGTCCCGAGATGTGCGTACCGTCGAATTTTTCCATCCGGATCCTGCCGAACGATCAGCGCGAGTTTCGCGTGCGTCTTCAATCCCACCAGGCCGTGAAAAACTTGAACCCCCGCGTCTTCGAAGCTGCGCGCCCATCGGATGTTGGTGGCCTCATCAAAGCTGGCCTTCAATTCGACGACCACCGTCACTTCCTTTTTGCCCGCCGCTTCTAGCAGTGCCCGCGCGATCGGTGAATCGGAGTTCGTGCGGTAGAGTGTCTGCTTGATGGAAAGCACGCGCGGGTCGCGCGCCGCCGTCTGCAAAAACTTAACCACGCCATCATACGAATCGTACGGGTGATGCAGCATTACGTCCTGCCGTCGGATCGATTCGAACATCGAATCGGCATCGTGGCCCACCTGGACCTGCCGCGCAACAAACGGCGGATATTTCAGGTCCGGTCGCGAAGTTTCCTCGTAGAGATGGAAAAGACGCTGCAGGTTCACCGGACCGTTGGCGCGAAAAACCAACGATTCGTCCAGCTCGAATGTGGAAACCAGGCGCTCCACAATGTCCGGGTGAGCTCCGGCATCAATCTCGAGACGCACTGCGTCCCCCTTGCGGCGGTGCGCCACTTGCGAATCCACCGCGTCGAGCAGGCTGCGCGCTTCTTCCTCCTCAAGATAAAGATTGCTATTGCGGGTGATGCGAAACGGCGCGGTGGCCAGGATTTCGAACCCGCGGTAGAGCTTCGCCGTGAACGCGGAGATGACCTCTTGGAGGGACACGTAATCGATGCTTCCGCTTTCGCTCGGCAGACGCAGGAGCCGCGGCAGCGCGCGCGGCACAGTAACCACGCCGAAGTAGGGCTTGTTGCTCCCGCCTCGCTGGCGCCGCAACAGAAATGCGACGCACAGCGCCTTGTTCAGCACGTGCGGAAAGGGGTGCGCCGGGTCCACCGTGACCGGCGTGAGCATCGGGGAGACACGTCGCTCGTAGAAAGTTTTTGCGGCTTGGCTCGCTTTCGAATCGAGCTCGCTCATCCGCAAGACGCGTATCGATTGTTTGGCAAGCGCCGGGAGCAGCTCTTCGTTCCAGCACTTGTACTGGTCCTGCACGAATACTTGCATCGCCGCCGAGACTTTTTCGAGCTCTTGCTCCGCGGTCAGCCCGTCGGGCCCCGTATCGCGCGAGCCATGCTCGATGTGCTGCAGGAAACTCGAGACGCGCACTTCCACGAACTCATCCAGATTGTTGGCGGTGATGGCCAGGAATTTCACGCGCTCCAGCAGCGGATTCCCGGGGTCGCGCGCCTCTTCCAGCACCCGCCGGTTGAATTCCAGCCACTGCACGTGCCGGTTGAAGTAGTAGCGCGGATCATCAAGCGCAATGCGTTTCATGGGCATGTCTCGGGGATGCTAAGTGGTAGCGCAGCTGTGTTACGGCAAGATGAACGCCCGCCGGATGATATGCTCCTGCCCTTGACCCGAGGTGCGGCGTGCCAAACAGGCTTCTTTGGATTGCGGCTGCAACATTGTTTCTTCCCTTACTTCACGCCCCGGAGCTTCTGAGCCAGGCTCGAGAACCTGTGCAGAGCGTGGAAGAGTCGGTCCTCGCCGGGCTGGTCAAGCCCAGCGAACCTGGATTCGCAGTTCTGATGCGTTATAACGGCAGAAACATTCACACGCTAACCGAAGGGGTCCGCGATCTTCGTTCGAAAGCGAAGATCGATGCCCGCGCTAATTTCCGTCTGGCTTCGTTCACCAAGCAATTCACCGCCATGGCCATCATGCTTCTCGTCCACGACCGAAAACTTCGCTACGACCAAACGCTTGCGGAACTCTTTCCCGATTTTCCTCCCTATGGCAAATCCATTACCGTTAGAAACCTCTTGAACCACACCTCCGGCCTCTCCGACTACGAAGATTTGATGGATGCCGTGGAAAAACGCGTGGGGCCGCTATGGTCATCGGAAAAACAAATTCAAGATGAAGAAGTTTTGAAATTGCTGAAGCAGGAAGAGCACGGAAAGTTCGCGCCGGGAACCAGTTGGTCCTACAGTAATTCCGGGTACGTCGTCTTGGGAATCATTATCGCGCAGGTTTCCGGAAAATCGTATGGCGAGTTTCTCCGGCAACGAATCTTCGCGCCGCTGAAAATGAATCACACGCTCGTCTACCAAAAGGAAAAGAATGAAGTTTCGAATCGCGCCTTCGGCCACTCCAAAGAATCCGGCGCACTGAAGGAAACGGACCAGAGCTCCACTTCTGCCACGCTCGGCGATGGCGGCATCTATTCCAATCTCGAAGACCTCGCCAAGTGGGACGACGCCCTGCGCAATCACACTTTGCTGAGTGAGAAAGAAATGCAGCCCGCGCTGACGCCCGTGAAACTCAACGACGGCTCCGAACCCCGCTGGCCCCTCGAGCCCAACGACGATAATCTCCATCCCGGCAAGCCCGTCTCCTACGGCTTCGGCTGGTTTCTTGATCCATTCGAATCAGTTCCGGGTACATCCTACGGTAGGCACGCGCGCATGTGGCACACCGGAAGCACAATGGGTTTCCGCACCGTGATCGAGCGTTTCACCGAAGGCGACGGCCTGACCGTTATCATTCTTTGCAACCGCACCGATCTCGATCCGGAAAGACTCGCCTTGCAAATCGCCAGCTATTATCCGCCGCTGAAGTGAATCACTCTCCTATTCACGAAAGCCCGGAGAGTTTTCCCAGGCCTTTCATTTTTGCTCGCGCAGCCATGCTCCCGTACTGCTTCATCATCGTCCGCATTTGCAGGTACTGCTTCAAGACGGTGTTGACATCCTGCACGGTGGTGCCGCTCCCCTTGGCGATGCGCTTGCGCCGCTTGCCATCAATGACGTTGTGATCGCGCCGCTCCTGGTTGGTCATCGAATTGATGATCGCCTCGAGGCGCGTGAGCTGGCCCTCGTCCACCTTCGCATCCCTCGGAAGATTCTGCAGCGGCCCCATCTTCGGCAGCATGTCCACGATCTTTTCGAGCGGCCCCATCTTTCGAATCTGCTTCAGTTGATCCCGGAAATCCTCCAGCGTGAATTCTTCCTTGCGCAGCTTGCGCTCGAGTTCCGCGGCTGCTTTTTTGTCGACGGTCTGTTCCACGCGTTCGATGAGCGACATGAGGTCGCCCATCCCCAGCACGCGCGAAACGATGCGCTCCGGATAAAACCCTTCCAGCGCGTCATATTTTTCACCGAGGCCCACGAATTTTACCGGCGCGCCCGTAACTTTGCCGATGCTCAGCGCCGCGCCCCCGCGCGCATCACCGTCCAGCTTCGTCAGAATCACTCCCGTGAGCCCCAGCCGTTTGTGGAATTCGCCCGCCGACCGCACCGCGTCCTGCCCGATCATTGAATCCGCGATGAAAAGCATTTCGCTGGGCTGCAATTCTTTCTTCAGCATGCTCAGCTCGTTCATCAATTCATCGTCGATGTGCAGTCGCCCCGCTGTGTCTACCAGCACCACGTCGCTCGCGGAAAGTTTTGCTTCCTTGATTGCTCCCTTCACGATTTCCAGCGGCTTGTCCGTTCCCGTGCCCGGCCACAGCGCTGTCCCCACCGCCTTCGCCACTTGCGCCAGTTGCTCCCGTGCCGCGGGACGATACACGTCCGTCGAAACCACCAGCGGCCGGTGCCCATGGTGCGAAAGCCATTTCGCTAGTTTTCCCGTGGTAGTGGTCTTGCCGGATCCTTGCAACCCGACGATCATCCATACCGAAGGCGGCCGCGAAGCAAAGACCGGCTTGGCATGCTTGCCCAGCATCGCCGCCAGCTCATCGCGAACCACTTTGACAACCTGCTGGTCCGGCGAAAGCTGCAGCATGACTTCGCTGCCGATGGCCTTCGCCCGAATGTTCGCAAGCAACTCGTCCGCTACGCCAACGTTCACGTCGCCTTCCAGCAACGCTTCGCGAATCTCCGCCAGCGCGGTGCCCAGGTGCTCATCGGTGAGCTT
>JACXTT010000217.1_pt1 | contig 93334 bp, 87 predicted proteins | sample 9270951 | NCBI WGS metagenome assembly JACXTT01 (sample SAMN15532306, study PRJNA645909) | rock metagenome | isolation source: weathered quartz diorite | place: Puerto Rico | collected 2017-06-21 | reverse complement strand
GAAGCGCTGGAGTACGGCATGGTGGGCATCAACGTGGGCATCCTGGCGACCGAGCATGTGCCCTTTGGTGGCATGAAGCAGTCCGGCCTGGGCCGCGAGGGCTCGCACTTCGGCATGGATGACTATGTGGAGATCAAGTACCTCTGCATTGGGGATATCCAGAAGTAAAGGGCCGCACCCTCAACTTGCTGTCGCACCGACTGCCTGCGCTTGCTTCCAGGCAGACACGGTGCAGCCGTACTTGCGCTTGAACCAAAAGGCAAAAGCGCTGGAACTGGAGAAGCCCAGCAAATCTGCCAGTTCCGCCAAAGCGCGGTCGCTGTCCCGAATCTGGCGCAACGCGAATTGGCCGCGTACTTCCTGCAGCAGCAGGAAAAACCGGGTGTCCTCCATCCGCAAATGGCGATGCAGGGTGCGCCGGTCCACGCCCAAATGCCGGGCCACTTCCTCTGCCGTGCAGCGCCCACCGGGCAACAGCGCAGTCACCAGTTGCCGCACGACGTGGGCCGTGCTGGTCCGGGTGTTGCCCAAGGTTTGCTCCAGCACACCCTTGACCTGGGAGGCCATGCCGGAGGCAGGCCGATGCAGCCCCACAGCCAAGTCTTTGGCTGCACATACGATGCCACTGAAACTGCTGTTGAACTCCAGTTCACACTCGAACAGCGCCTGGTGCGTTCCCATGTCACGCGGTGGCCTGTGGTTGAAGCACACCCGCCGCGGCCGCCAGCCCGGGCCCAACAGCTCCACCAGAATCTGGTACATCACGCCGATGGCCAGCTCCATGGCCTGCCGCACAGAGCGGCTGTCATTCATCAGAAATTCCTCGCGGATAAGGACCACCTCGCCATGGTCTTCAACGCGGGTCAGCAAAGAAGTATTCAGCAGACGCAGATAGCGGGTCAGGGTGTTGAGGGCCTGTCGTGCGGTGGGCTCTTCCTGCAGGACGAGGCCTATAGACCCCAGATTGGAGAGACGGCGTCCATGCGCCAGTTGCAGGCCAAAGTCTTCTGCCCGCGCCGCCTGGGCACTGGACTCCAATAACTCCCGCACCGCCTGCGCCGGGATCGGTGTTTCAGGGTCCTGCAGACAGCAGGGGTCCAGCCCGGCTGCGCGCAACATGTCCATGGGTTGCAGCCCCAGGGAACTGGCAAGTTCGACGTAGCCGCTGAGGCTTGCACTGCGAACGACGGTCGGCGTAGAGGGCATGCAGATGTCCCGTATTCGATATGAAATGTCCCAAAATATAAATCAGTTTAGAGAGGCAGGGGATAAGCTGATGACGCCGATTTCGAGATGCTTTGACACATGTGCGTTCGGCATATTTATAAGGAGACACCATGCAACGTATTCCCTGCTCCCGCATAGTCCCATCCCTGCTGTTGGGCCTTCTGGCCGTGCTGTCCGCGCCCACGGCATCTGCCTGGACCGACAAGCCGGTACGGATCATTGTTCCGGCGCCTGCTGGCGGCACCATGGACGTGGTCGCCCGCATTTTGGCGGACCAGATGGCTATCGATATTGGCCAACCGGTGATCGTGGACAACAAGCCCGGAGCCGGTGGTGCCATTGCAGTGCAGGCCATGATGTCGGCACCTGCCGATGGCCAGACCTTGATGGTGACCGCCAGCAACGTCCTCACCGAAATTCCCCATGTGATGAAAACCCAGTTTGACCCGCTGAAAGATGTGCGGCCGGTGGCCACCGTGGCGCGCGCGGCCATGGTGCTGGTGACTGCGCCCGGCGTGCCTGCGCAGGACATGAAAGGATTGGTGGACTACGCCAAAGCCAATCCCGGCAAACTGAGCTTTGCGTCCTACAGCACGGGCACCAGCTCGCACTATGCCGGCATGATCCTCAACCAGAAGGCTGGCCTGGATTTGCAGCATGTTCCCTTCCTCGGCTCCCCTCCAGCGTTGCTGCAACTCATGGGCGGCCAGGTCACACTCATGTTTGACGGTCTGGCAACCTCACTGCCCCTGATCAAGGCCGGAAAGCTCAGAGCCTATGCATTGGCAGGCAAGGTACGGTCGCCGCTCCTGCCGCAAGTGCCGACCACGGCAGAACTGGGCTATCCCGACATTGACTTCAGCAACTGGGTGGGCACCGCAGTCGCCGCAGGTGTACCCGCCGCCTTGGTGGACAAGATCAATGCAGCCACGCTAAAGGCCGCTGCCGCGCCCAAGACACGCGAACGCCTGGCTGCAGCCGGCTTCGAGCCCAATGCCACTCTGACGTCCACCCAATTGGCCCAATCGGTCAAGACCGAGTTTGATCGCAACGCCGTTATCGTCAAAACCTTCAATATCCAATTGAACCAGTAACGCTGGTGGATGGGGATGCTACGCATCCCCTTTGCCGTACTTGGCTGCTGAAGTCGGGTGCGGTTTTTTTGACCGTGATTACCGAAGGCGCGCGCCCACGAATCCCCTACGGCTACTCAAGCTTGTCAATTGCTTCGGCAGCCGCCTGGGCACGTTTATGGATTTTTTCCATGCGCGGAGGCAATTGGTCAACACACCTCTTGGCGGCCTCCCGCACAGAGTCAAGCATAAGCACGCCCTGAGTTCGGGCATATTCGAGTGTGGTCTCCATATGACTCACCAGAACTGCCCCCATGGACTCGGCAACCTGCAGGGACTCAATCATGAAGTGGGTATTAAATCTCAAGTGATCTACACGACCCAATGCAGCGACCGCACCAGCCAGCTCAGTCTGCATGTTTTGCATGCTTCCAATGGTTGGGTTAGGTGTCTCAACTAGCTCCTTGTGCAACTTCTCGGCAAGGCCATGCACGGCTCCAATCAGTTGCAGGGCCCCAAACTGAAGAGCCACGGCTTCTCTTGCATGGGAGATGGTGATGTTCTTTCGCTCCAGCTTATGTTGAAGCAACACAATCCCGATCGCAGCGCAGATCGCAACAATCGATCCCACAGCTTGAACCCAACTGGCCCACTCGGCCTTAGGCATACACAGTGGCCACCAGTTGATCCAGAACAGGCAATAATCGGGTGCCGCAGGCATGTTGTCTCCCTTTATTTGGAGTCAACAGTATGACAGTGACCTCTGCAAAAAGACTCTCGCGATCAGCGTTGATACATGTCGGCCACCCAAGTTTGTCGCACCGTTTCTGATATCCCCCGCTAGAATTTCTCCGATGCGGGTGTAGTTCAATGGTAGAACGGCAGCTTCCCAAGCTGCATACGTGGGTTCGATTCCCATCACCCGCTCCAGACGCGGGGTTTTATCGGAGGCCTTCATGAACAGCAGTTCCTTTGCCGCCTTTGAACAGGATGCCAAAGCCGCCGGCTTCGACGAAGCGCTGGAGCGCCGCTGGGAACCCTTCACCGAGCTCACAACACACGCCCATCCTTTCGATGCCGAGGCCGTGGTCACCCAAGGTGAAATGTGGCTGAGCTACGCGGGGCAAACCCACCACCTGCGGCCCGGCGGCACCTTTTCGCTCGCACGCGGCGTGCCCCACGCGGAACGCTATGGGGCAGAAGGCGCCACCTACTGGGTTGCGCGCCGCAACGCCTGACCCCGCCACCAGCCTCCCCCGCTCAGCGCCGTAGCTGTTGCGGCCGCACCCGTTCTGTCCCGCCTCCCGTCTTCACACCCTGTTTACAAATACAAGCCTTGACAATATTTGCCTAAGCATGTAATATCCAGATTCCATGACACAAGCTGCCACGCCCTCCCACCCCTCGGCCCCAGGCACCGCTCCGTTCTACCGGGCGTCCAGCTACCAGCCTGAGGACAGCCTGGGCTATCTGATGCGCCAGATCCTCAACGCCGTGGGCCAGGAAATTGAAAAACAGCTCGCCCACACCGAGCTCACCAACGCCCAGTGGATTCCGCTGTTCAAGCTGTACATGGGCGGCGCCTCCACCGTGGCAGAACTGGCGCGCGTGTGCCAGCTCGACGCCGGTGCCATGACCCGCACCCTGGACCGGCTCGAAGCCAAAGGCCTGTGCCGCCGGGCCCGCTCCGACACCGACCGGCGCGTCGTGAACATCACGCTGACCGAGGCCGGCCAGCAGGCTGCCCAGGCGATTCCACCGGTGCTCTGCCAGGTGCAGAACGCCAATCTGGCGGGCTTTTCCGCTGACGAATTCCAGACCTTCAAAGGCTATCTGCTGCGCGTGCTGGACAACGCCCGGGCCGCAGCCGCCACACCACCGAATGACACCACCCACCCATCCCCAGCAGGAGGCCCGAATGCGGCTTAACCCCTTGACCGCCGCGGCACAACGCTGGTGCCCCCTGGCACTGAGCACCGTACTGCTCGCCAGCCTGACGGCCTGTGCCAGCTTCTCAGGCATTGCACCCCAGGCCAAAGCCCTGGACGCCCAGGCCGTGGGCCTGGCATCCGGCGCCCGCAACACCGACGCCGCCGTGCCCGCCATCGACCCACAGTGGTGGCACGCGTTTGGCGATGCCCAGCTCAACCGACTGATTGATCAGGCGATTGCCAACAGCCCCAGCCTGCGCACCGCGCAGGCGCGCCTGGCACGCATCGAGGCCAGCAGTGACGCGGTGCGCAGCGCCGACCTGCCACAGGTCAACGGCAGCCTGGACCTGACGCGCCAGCGCTTCAGCGCCAACAGCATCTACCCGCCGCCGCTGGGCGGCAACAACTACAACGTCGGCACGCTGCAGGCCGGCGTCGGCTGGGAGCTGGACTTTTTCGGCAAGAACCGCGCCGCACTGGAAGCCACACTGGGCCAGGCCCGCGCGGCCCAGGCCGACGCCGATGCGGCACGCATGCTGCTGGCCAGCAATGTGGCGCGCAGCTACTTTGCGCTGGTGCGCATCCAGGCCCAGATTGCCGTGGCCGAACGCACACTGTCCCAACGCACCCAGGCACGCGCCCTGGTGCAGGACCGCGTGAACGCCGGCCTGGACACCCAACTGGAACTGCAACAAAGCGAGAGCGCACTGCCCGACGCCCGCCTGCAGATCGAAGCCCTCAAGGAACAGCAGGCGTTGGCCCGCAATGCCCTGGCGGCCCTGACTTCACAGCCAAATACGGCTCTAGCCCTTGAAGTACCTGCACAAGCAGCTATCAAACCGATAGCAGTTGCGCAGTCCATTCCGCTCGACCTGCTGGGCCGCCGCGCCGATATCGCCGCCGCCCGCTGGCGCGTGGAAGCCGCCACGCACGACGTGGCCAACGCCAAGACCCAGTTCTATCCGAACATCAACCTGACGGCCTTTGCCGGCTACTCGGCCATCGGCTTTGACCGGCTCACACAAACCGGCAGCGACCAGTGGGGCGTGGGCCCGGCGATCCGCTTGCCGATCTTCGAAGCGGGCCGCCTGCGCGCCAACCTGCGCGGCAAGACCGCCGACCTGGACGCCGCCGTGGAGAGCTACAACGCGCTGGTCATCGACGCCGTGCGCGATGTGGCCGACCAGCTGGCCTCCAGCCAGGCCATCACACGCCAGCAGACCGAACAGCAGGCCGCCCAGACCTCCGCCGAAGCCGCCTACACCATTGCCACCCAGCGCTACCAGGCGGGCCTGGGCAACTACCTCAATGTGCTGAGCGCCGAAACCGCTGTGTTGGCGCAACGCCGCCAGGCCGTTGACCTGGCCGCACGCGCCATAGACACCCAGGTGCAACTGATACGCGCCCTGGGCGGTGGCTACAGCGCCAACGCCAGCCCCCGTACCGACAGCACCTCCTCCCTCCAGACCCCCGCGAGCCAACCATGAACACCACCACCTCCACTGCCGCTCCCAAACCATCCGCCCGCAAGAAGGCCCTCACTGCCGTCAGCATCGCCGTACTGGCCGGCTTGGCCTGGGGCGGCTCCGTGTGGTTTCTGGACCGCAACGAAGAAGCCACCGACAACGCCTATGTGCAGGGCAACGTGATCCAGATCACGCCGCAGATCGGCGGCACAGTCACTGCCATCCTGGCCGACGACACCGACTTCGTCAAAGCCGGCGCACCGCTGGTGCAACTGGACCCGGCCGACGCCCGTGTCGCGCTGGACCAGGCCGAAGCCAATCTGGCCCAGGCCGTGCGCCAGGTGCGCACCCTGTATGCCAACAACGGCACCCTGGGCGCACAGGTCACGGTGCGTGAGTCCGACATCGCCAAGGCCCAGACCGAAGTGGCGCGCGCCACCGACGACCTGAACCGCCGCCAGTCGCTGGCCGGCAATGGCGCCGTCTCCAAGGAAGAACTGAGCCATGCCCAGGCACAACTGGCCGCCGCACAAAACGCCCTGGCCTCGGCCCAGGCCGGTGTGAACGCCGCGCGCGAACAGCTCTCCAGCAACCAAGCCATGACCGATGGCACCAGCATCGAATCGCACCCCAGCGTGATGGCCGCCGCCGCCAAGGTGCGCGAAGCCTACCTTGCCGTGCACCGCGCCGCCCTGCCCGCCCCGGTGGACGGCTACGTTGCCAAGCGCACCGTGCAGCTCGGCCAGCGCGTGGCCGCCGGCGCACCGCTGATGTCCATCATCCCGCTGAGCCAGTTGTGGGTGGACGCCAATTTCAAGGAAATCCAGTTGCGCAAGATCCGCATTGGCCAACCCGTCGCCCTGACCGCCGACCTGTACGGCCGCAAGGTGGAATACAAGGGCACGGTCGCCGGCCTGGGGGCTGGCACCGGTGCCGCCTTCGCCCTGCTGCCCGCGCAAAACGCCACTGGCAACTGGATCAAGGTAGTGCAGCGCGTGCCCGTGCGCGTGGCGCTTGATGCGCAGCAACTCGCCCAGAACCCGCTACGCGTGGGCTTGTCCATGGAAGCCACGGTGGATGTGACCGACCAAAGCGGCAAGGCCCTGGCCGACGCACCGCGTGCTACCTCCACGGTGCAGACCGAGGTCTATGCCGCGCTGGACACCCAGGCCAATGCCGAAGTGCGCCGCGTGATTGCCGCCAACGCCGGCCGCACCGGCACCCACACGAACTGAACGCCCAGACCCCACCTGCCCCATGAGCACACCGAGCTACACGTCCCCGCCGCCGCTGCAGGGTTCCGCCCGCATGTGGGGCACCATCGCCCTCTCTGCGGCGACCTTCATGAACGTGCTGGACTCGTCCATCGCCAACGTGTCCTTGCCCGCCATCGCGGGGGACCTGGGCGTCAGCCCCAACCAGGGCACCTGGGTAATTACCAGTTTCGGTGTGGCCAACGCAATCTCGCTACCGCTGACCGGCTGGCTGTCGCAACGCTTTGGCCAGGTGCGCTTGTTCACCATGAGTGTGCTGTTGTTCGTGCTGACCTCGTGGTTGTGCGGCCTGGCTCCCAACATGAGCACCCTGATCGCCATGCGTGCCGCACAGGGCTTTGTGGCCGGGCCCATGATGCCGCTGGCCCAGGCGCTGTTGCTGTCCAGCTACCCGCCGGCGCTGGCCGGCATGGCCATGGCGCTGTGGGCCATGACCACGCTGGTGGCACCGGTGATGGGGCCGCTCTTGGGCGGCTGGATCACCGACCATACGCATTGGGGCTGGATCTTCTTCATCAACATCCCGGTAGGCGTGGCAGCCGCCTTCATCACCTGGACGATCTACCACAAGCGCGAAACGCCCACCAAAAAGCTGCCCATCGATACCGTGGGCCTGGGCCTGCTGGTCGTGGCCGTGGGCGCATTGCAGATCATGCTGGACAAGGGCAAGGAGCTGGACTGGTTCCACTCGCCCGAAGTGATGGCGCTGGGCATTGCCTCGCTGATCGGCTTCGCCTTCTTTGTGGCGTGGGAGCTCACCGACGACCACCCCGTGGTCGATCTGCGGCTGCTGGCCCAACGCAACTTCTGGACCGGCACCGCCGCCATGGCGGTGGCCTACAGCCTGTTCATGGGTAATCTGGTGCTGCTGCCGCTGTGGCTGCAGCAGTTCATGGGCTACACCTCCACCCAGGCGGGCATGCTGATGGCGCCGGTGGGGCTGTTTGCGATCATCCTCTCGCCGGTGGTGGGCAAAAATATCGCCAAGTTTGACCCGCGCTCGCTGACCACCTTTGCCTTCTCGGTATTTGCGCTGGTGCTGTACATGCGCTCGCATTTCAACACCTCGGCCGACTTTGGCACCATCATGGTTCCCACCATCGTGCAGGGTGTGGCGGTGGCCTTCTTCTTCATCCCGCTGACCTCCATCACGCTGGGCGGCATTGCGCCGGAAAAGATCCCCTCAGCCTCCGGCCTGTCCAGCTTTGCGCGCATGGTGGGTGGCTCCTTCGGCACTTCGATTGCCATCACCATCTGGCAGGACCGCGCTGCCCTGCACCACGCCCAGCTTGCAGAAGCCATCAACCAGGGCAGCAGCGCAGCCACCGGTGCGTTGGCTGGGCTGCAGGCATCCGGCATGAGCGCCGAGCAGGCCTTGGGCCAGATCAACCGCTTGCTGGACCAGCAGGCCTTCATGATGGCCGCTGATGATGTGTTCCGGGGTTCCGCGATGATCTTCCTGCTGCTGATCCCCTTTGTCTGGCTGGCACGCCCGGTGCGTGCCGGCAAGGCCGGTGGTGCCAGTGCCGCAGACGCCGCTGCGGGCGCCCATTGATGCCGTATTAGCGGGCGCGGATGCTGCCGTTGAGCGCGTTCGCGGGGTAGTAGCGCAGGAAGGTCTTCCACACCGCACCTGATTTGGATGCGCGCTCCAATGCCTCGCGCAGCACGGTGGCATCCGCATCGTTGAGGGCAGTTTTGGAGAGGTAGACACCGCTGTCCGTCCAGGGCAGCTCGTCCATCGGCTCATAACGCAACTTGGACAGCAATTTGGTGAGTTTGGGCTCTCCGTGGGCAGCCCCGATCAGGATGGAGGGCGCCATGACGGTTGCATCCACCGAACCCGACAGCAGCAAGCGGCCCACAGAAGCGGCATCCACGTCCTGTACCAGGCGCCCCTGCTCTGCCAGGTCCTTGATCAACGCCATGTAACCCGGGCCAAAGTCAAAGCCGCGCACCACGGCGACCTTGAGGTCACGTCGATCCAGCAATTCCTGTGTGCTCTTGATGGCAGGACGGTCCGAGGCCACGGAAATGAGGGTGGCACGGCTATAGACCAAGGGGACAAACAAAGCCGCTTCATCGCGTGCCGGAGTGCGTGAAGCAGGCAGCAGCATGTCGGCTCGACCGGACTCGAACATGGCATCCAGACGCGCACGCGGCACGACCGAAAACTCGAAACTGCAGCCTTCCCGTGCGCCGACGCCCCGCAAGATTTCCGGGTAGACACCACTCAAGGTGTTGTCTCCGGCAACGAAGACGCTCAGGCCTATGGGTGCAACGGGCACATTGATCACCCGCGAACAGCCGGCGACCGCCCCGCCCCCCACCAGTAGCCCCAGCGCACCCACCACCAGGCTGTGGCACGCGCGCATTGCCAATTTTTTCACCATGTTGATCCCTAGACGCGAACAGCGTTTTGCTTGTTGTTTTCTCCCATTGTAGGGAGACGCCAGGATTTCAACGGATGAAAAAGACCCTAAAAAGGCAGGCCTACATAGTTCTCGGCCATCACCGTGCGGGCCGCTGGCGAATGCACCAAATAGTCCAGTTCCGCCAGTTGCAACTTGGACCCAATGGCTCCCTGCTCGGGAAAATGGTGGGTCAGCGAGGTAAACCACCAACTGAAGCGTTCAGCTTTCCAGACGCGACGCAGACAGGTATCGGAATAGTGGGTAATACCCGCTTCGCTCTTCTCGATGTAATGCTCGATCAATGCACGCGACAGGTAGCGCACATCCGAAGCTGCGAGGTTCAAGCCCTTGGCGCCTGTAGGCGGCACGATGTGGGCCGCGTCGCCCGCCAGAAACAACTGGCCAAAGCGCATGGGCTCAGCCACAAAGCTGCGCAGCGGCGCAATGCTTTTCTCAATCGACGGCCCCGTCACCAGTGCTTCGGCCGTGGCAGGGTCCAGGCGGCGGCGCAGTTCGTCCCAGAAAGCGTCATCACTCCACTGCTCCACGGTGTCTTGCAAAGAGCATTGCACGTAGTAGCGGGTGCGCGTGGGCGAGCGCATGGAGCACAGCGCAAAGCCACGCGCATGGTTGGAATAGATCAACTCGTGTGCCACCGGTGGTGTGTCGGCCAGGATGCCCAGCCAGCCAAACGGGTAGACCTTTTCGTACAGTGACAGGGCTGCCGACGGCACGCTGGCACGGCTCACACCGTGGTAGCCGTCACAGCCGGCAATGAAGTCGCAGCGCAGCACATGCTTTTCACCGCCAGCGCTGTAGCCGACCCAGGGGTGGTCTGTGTCGAAATCGTGCAACACTACTTTCTCGGCGTGGTACACCGTGGTGAGGCCCGCGCTCTTGCGCGCATCCATCAGGTCGCGCGTGACCTCGGTCTGACCGTACACCACCACATGCTTGCCACCCGTGGGGCCACTGAGGTCAATGCGGTGGCGACCACCCGCGAAGCACAATTCAAAACCGTTGTGCACCAGCCCCTCGCGGTGCATGCGCTGGCCCACACCGGCCTCGTCCAGCAGGTCTGCCGTGGTCTGCTCGATCACGCCAGCACGAATGCGGTTCAACACATACTCGCCGTCCTGGCGCTCCAGAATGACGTTGTCGATACCGGCCTTGTGCAGCAACTGGCCCAGCAGCAGTCCGGCGGGGCCTGCGCCGATGATGGCAACCTGGGTGCGGTGTTCAGCCACGCTGTTGCTCCAATTGCTGTTCGAGCTTGTGCAGGATTTCGTAGCAGTTGAACACCCGCGCCACGCTGGCGTTGGGTTCGCGGCCTTCACGGATGGCGGCGAAGAACTCGCGGTCCTGCAGCTCAATGCCGTTCATGGACACGTCGACCTTGCTGACATCGATCTTTTCTTCCTTGCCGTTGAACAGGTCGTCGTAACGGGCAATATAGGTGGCGCTGTCACCGATGTAGCGGAAGAAGGTGCCCAATGGGCCATCATTGTTGAAGCTCAGGGACAGCGTGCAGATGGCGCCGTTGGCGGCCTTGAGCTGGATGCTCATGTCCATCGCAATACCCAGCGTGGGGTGGATAGGGCCCTGGATGGCATTGGCCTGGACTATGGGGCTGTTGCATTGGTAGGCGAAAAGATCGACCGTGTGTGCGGCGTGGTGCCACAGCAGGTGATCGGTCCAGCTGCGCGCCTGGCCCAGCGCATTGGTGTTGGTGCGGCGGAAGAAATAGGTCTGCACATCCATCTGCTGGATGTTGAACTTTCCGGCCGCGATCTGCTGGTGCACGTACTGGTGGCTGGGGTTGAAGCGGCGAGTGTGGCCGCACATGGCCACCAGGCCGGTCTGCTTCTGCAGGGCCACGACGTCCTGTGCGCCCTTCAGGCTGTCGGCCAGGGGAATCTCCACCTGCACATGCTTGCCGGCCTTCAGGCAGGCCATGGTCTGCTCAGCGTGCATCTGTGTGGGCGTGCACAGAATCACCGCATCCACCTTGGGCAGGGCCAGGCTGTCGGCCAGGTCGGTCGTCACATGGCCGACGCCGTACTTGGCAGCGACTTCCTTGGTTTTGTCCAGGTCACGGCTGATCAGCGACACCACTTCCACACCAGCTATGTTCTTGATGCCGTCCAGGTGCTTGATGCCGAAGGCACCGGCACCGGCCAGCGCCACCTTGATAGTTTTCGTCATGTCAGTTGTTCTCCAGAATCAAGTGGCCCACTGCCGTGTTGCTGGCAGGAACATGGTAAAAACGGTGTGTAACCCGCACGGAATGTGCACGAGCCGCTTCCAAATCTGTAGCATCGCAGGGCACATCGGACATCGCTCCGCGCGCGATCAGCCACATTACCAGTTCAATACCTTCCGAGCCGGCTTCGCGCACATAGTCAATGTGCGGGGTGGCAGCGCAGGCCGCGGGGTCGGCAATCATCTGGTCCAGCCAGGCGTTGTCCCATTCGCGGTTGATCAGGCCGGCACGTGCGCCCTGCAGCTGGTGGCTCATGCCGCCGGTGCCCCAGATGTGCACGTTGAGGTCTTCGTCGTAGCTCTCGATGGCCTTGCGGATGGCTTTGCCGAGGTTGAAGCAGCGCTGGCCGCTGGGCACGGGGTACTGCACCACGTTCACGGCAAACGGAATCACCGGGCAGGGCCAGGCGTCGCGCGCGGGGTCTTTCTCGCCGCACATCAGAGACAGCGGCACGGTCAGGCCATGGTCCACGTCCATCTTGTTGACGATGGTCAGGTCAAAGTCCTGCTGGATGACGGAGTGCGCAATGTGCGAAGCCAGGTCTGGGTGGCCCATGACCTTGGGCACCGGGCGTGGGCCAAAGCCTTCATCGGCCGGTGTGTATTCGGCCGCGGTACCAATGGCAAAGGTCGGGATGAAGTCCAGGCTGAACGCCGTGGCGTGGTCGTTGTAGACCAGGAAGATGACGTCGGGCTTGTTGTCCTTCATCCACTGCTTGGAGTAGTCGTAGCCCGCAAACAGTGGCTTCCAGTAGTCTTCCTGGGTCTTGCCCAGGTCCATGGCAGCGCCGATGGCGGGCACATGGGAGGTGTAGACGGAGGCAGTAATCTTGGCCATGGGGTTCAGTCTTTCTTGCCAGCGCGGCCTTGGGGTTGGTGCTGCGGCTGGGCGTCGCCGTCTTCACCGAGTTTGCGATTGCCCTCGACCGAGCGGCCACCGCTGATCATCATGGCGCGGTACTCTTCTTCGGTCATGCCGGTCATGCTGCCGGCCATCTGCTGGAAGCTCTTGCCGTGCGTGGCACCGATCTTGGCCAGGAAGTAGATGTTGCCGCCCAGCTGCATGGCACGGTTCAGGTCCATGTCCAGCACGGCCTGCTTCTGCTCTTCACTCATGGCCCATTCGTCCAGGTAGGCACGCTGGTCGGCCTTGAATCGCTCGCGGTTTTCCGCTTTCATCAGCGACATGCAGAACTGGTTGAGCCAATAGCCCTTGCGGCTTTGCTCCGCATCAAAAATGATGGTGCCGGGAATGTCCTGGTAGGGTTTTTCGAGTGCCATATCAGGCTTTCAGAGTTTCAGGCCAATAGAGGCGGTTGGGGTTGTCTACCAATAGCTTGCGCTGCAGCTCTGCCGTGGGCGCAATGTGAGGAATGAAGTCCACCAGCAGGCCGTCGTCCGGCATGTGGTCCTTCAGATTGGGGTGCGGCCAGTCGGTTCCCCACAGCACGCGATCCGGGAACTGCTCGACGATGCGCCGCGCAAACGGGATCACGTCACGGTAGGCATTCTGCTCGCCGTTGAGGGCTTTGGGGCCGGTCACGGACAGGCGCTCGGGGCAGCTCACCTTGCTCCACACATTGCTGTGCTCGCGCATGAACTTCTCGAACAGCGCAAACTGCGGGCCGTCCACCGGCAGCGACACGTCCGGGCGGCCCATGTGGTCCACCACCACAGTGGTCGGCAGCGCGGTGAAGAAATCCCACAGCTCGGGCAGGTCCACCGCCTCGAAGTAGATCACCACATGCCAGCCCCACTTCGCAATGCGGCCGGCAATCTCCATCAACTCGTCCTTGGGCGTGAAGTCCACCAGGCGCTTGACGAAGTTGAAGCGCACGCCGCGCACACCGGCGTCGTGCATGGCCTGGATTTCTGCATCGCTGACGCTGCGCTTGACGGTGGCCACGCCGCGCGCCTTGCCCTTGCTGCTTTTCAGCGCATCGACCATGGCGCGGTTGTCGGCACCGTGGCAGGTGGCCTGCACGATGACGTTCTTGTCAAAGCCCAGATGGTCACGCAGCGCAAACAGTTGCGCCTTGGACGCATCACACGGCGTGTACTTGCGCTCGGGCGCATAGGGAAACTCCGCACCGGGGCCGAATACATGGCAGTGCGCGTCCACCGCGCCTGCGGGCAGCTTGAAGGTGGGCTTGGCCGGGCCGGTGTACCAGTCCAACCAGCCGGCAGTTTTGGCGAAATCACCCGAAGTAGGTTTGCTCATGGGGGCCAATCTCAGTCAATGTATTTGAGGCCAGCCGCAGCCAGAGGTTCACGCATCTTGTACATGTCCAGCCCCAACACGCCCGAGGCCAGCTTGGCGCGCTTCTCACCCTCGAAGCTCTCACGCTTGCGGGCGGCTTCCAGCGTGGCGGCGGCGCGTGCGGCAGGCACGCAGACCACGCCGTCGTCGTCGGCCACGATCACGTCACCGGGCGTGACCAGCATGCCGGCGCAGACGATGGGGATGTTGACCGAACCCAGCGTGGCCTTGATCGTGCCCTTGCTGCTGATGGCCTTGCTCCACACCGGGAAGTTCATCTCCTGCAGCGTCTTCACGTCGCGCACACCGGCGTCGATGATCAACGCGCGTGCACCGCGGGCCTGGAAGCTGGTGGCCAGCAGATCGCCAAAGTAGCCGTCGGTGCATTCGGCGGTGACGGCAGCTACGACGATGTCGCCGGGCTGGATCTGTTCTGCGGCCACATGCATCATCCAGTTGTCGCCGGGCTGCAGCAGCACGGTGACGGCCGTGCCGGACACCTGTTGGCCGCTGTAGATGGGCCGCATATAGGGCTTGAGCAGGCCGACACGGCCCATGGCTTCGTGCACCGTGGCCGAGCCGAGTGCGGCCAGGCCGTCGGCGGCTGCGCGGTCGGCGCGGGTAATGTTGCGGTAGACAACGCCTAGTTCGTACATATCAAAGTCCTTTTGCTTTCAGGCGCGCATCCAGGCGCGAAAAGACACGGCGCGTGTTGCCTTCGTAGATCTGCTGCTTCTCTGCGGCACTCAAAATCTTCGAGGCTTCGATGTAGCGCTTGGTGTCGTCGTAGTAGTGGCCGGTCGTCGGGTCGATGCCGCGCACGGCGCCAATCATTTCAGAAGCAAACAAAACGTTCTTGACCGGGATCACGGTATTGAGCAAATCAATGCCGGGCTGGTGGTAGACACAGGTGTCGAAATAGATGTTGTTGAGCACATGCTCGGTCAAGAGCGGTTTCTTCATCTCCTGCGCCAGGCCGCGGAAACGGCCCCAGTGGTAGGGTACGGCACCGCCGCCATGGGGGATCAGGAACTTCAGCGTCGGGAAGTCCTTGAACAGGTCGCCTTGGATGCACTGCATGAAGGCCGTGGTGTCGGCGTTCAGGTAGTGCGCGCCGGTGGTGTGGAAGCAGGCATTGCAGCTGGTGCTGACGTGGATCATGGCCGGCAGGTCGTACTCCACCATCTTTTCGTAGATGGGGTACCAGTACCTGTCGGTCAGCGGCGGGCTGTTCCAGTGACCGCCGGACGGGTCGGGGTTGAGGTTGATACCGACCGCGCCATATTGCTTGACGCACTTTTCCAGCTCGGGGATGCAGGTGGCTGGGTCCACGCCGGGCGACTGCGGCAGCATGGCCACAGGCACAAAGTGGTCCGGAAACAGTTCGCTGACGCGGAAGCACAGCTCGTTGCAGATCGCCGCCCAGGTGGATGACACATTGAAATCGCCGATGTGGTGGGCCATGAAGCTGGCACGCGGGGAGAACAACGTGAGGTCGGAGCCGCGCTCCTTCATCAGCTTCAGCTGGTTGGTCTCGATCGACTCGCGCAGTTCGTCGTCACTGATTTTCAGGTCTGCCACCTTGGGGCCGAGCTCGGGCGTCTTGAGGTTGGCAATCTGCGCGTTGCGCCAGGTTTCCAGCGCTTTGGGCGCGGTGGTGTAGTGGCCGTGGCAGTCAATGATCATGAAAGTCTCCTTGTCCCGTTTTTGTGTTTCAGGCCGGCTCCATGCCTTGTCGCCGCTTGGCATCCGCCGCGTCTGCCGAGGCCATGAAAGTCAGCAAGGCCCGGCCTTCCGGCAAGCGCGCAGAGGCAGTGCACAGGCCTGCCGAAAAAATCGTCGTGATCTGGATGGCAGGTGGCAGCGGGCCCACCACGGTGATGCCCGGCAGATGAATCAGTTCGCTCAGTTGCTGAAAGCCCAAGGCCACCTGCCCTTGCGCCACCAGGCTGCCTACCGGTACGCCGGGGGGCGCCTGGACGATACGTTCGCGAATGGTGTTGGCAATGCCCCAGCGCTCGAACAGCTGGGCCAGTGCCACACCGCTGGGGCCGGTGGAGTAGCTGAGGCTGGGCGCATCCAGCACTGCCTGGCGCACCGCCGCTTCGCTGGAAATATCCGGCGGCGTGGTGCCCGCACGCACAGCCACCGCCACACCGGAGCGTGCCAGATCCACCTTGCTTTGCGCGTCAATCCGGCCCGACGCCACCAATTTGTCGATCGCATCCGAGGCAAGAAACACCACGTCAAATGGCTCGCCGGCCTGCACCCGCTTGGCCGCATCGACACCACCAACCGATTCAATGGCCACCGCCTGCCCCGTGCGCGCCGTGAACGCCGCAACCAGCTCCACCAGCAACTGGCGCGTGGCCATCGACGAGATGCCGGTGAGCGGCAGGGATGTGGAGGAAGTCGCAGCTTGCATGGCCGGTATTCTGGGCGCGGCACACCAGTTTGTTAAGCCAGCCATCCCACTAGCAGCTATCACGAATTGGCATAATGATCCGACAGCTATTCGCATAGCGTCATACGCCCCGCCCTACTCCCCAACCGCCATGGACCTCAAACAACTCGAATACTTTGTGCGCGTGGCCGAGATGGGCAGCTTCACACGTGCCTCCATCGCGCTGGACGTGGCCCAACCCGCATTGAGCCGGCAAATCCGCCTGCTGGAAGTGGAACTGCGGCAAAACCTGCTGACCCGCAATGGCCGCGGTGCAGTGCCTACCGAGGCCGGCAAGCTGCTGCTGCAACACGGGCGCGGCATCCTGCACCAGGTGGCGCTGACGCGCGAAGAACTGGGTGCGGCGCGTGGGGCGCTGGCCGGCCATGTGTCCATCGGCCTGCCGCCCAGCCTGTCCAAGCTGATCACCGTACCGCTGGTGCAGGCCTTTCATGCCCAGTTGCCACAAGCCCAGCTCACGCTGACCGAAGGCTTCTCGGTGCTCATGCACGAAGGCCTGCGCGTGGGCAACCTGGACATGGCAGTGCTCTACAACCCCGAGCAATCACCCGATCTCGAAATATCCACCCTGCACGAAGACGAACTCACGCTGATCTCCCCCCAGGGCAGCCGTCCGGCGCGCGGAAAAGGCAAGACCACCGCCCGGACAGCCAGCCTCAGCGAAGTCGCCGACCTGCCCCTGATCCTGCCCAGCCGCCCCAACGCCTTCCGCATCCTGATCGAGGGCGAGATGATGACGATTGGTCGGCGTCCGAATGTGATTCTGGAAGTGGACGGCCTCAACGCCATCCTGAACCTGGTCAAGGAAGGCATGGGCCACGCCATCCTGCCCAGCTACACCCTGAGCAACTTCGACAATGCCAGCGTCTTTGATGTGAAAGCCATCCACTCGCCCAGCATCCGCAGCCAGCTGATGCTGGTGTGGTCCGCGCGCCGACCGACCACGCAGACGCAGAAAAAGGCCATGGAAGTGGTAAGCCAGGTGGTGCTCAAGGCCATTACTGCCGGTACCTGAAAAGCCCCGCACTGCAGCCCCACCGCGCGCCTGCTTGACAAAGCCGTCGTGCCTGCCAGACACTGAAACACCGGTCATCCGACCCCTAGGGCCTGCTCACACTATTTTTGCAAGATGCGTTGCGGATCAAAAAGGCCATGCGCAAGGCGCGAAACGCAGCCGGGGTATTCCCCCGGCAAGGCTTCGCAACGCCGCGCATGGCCTTTTTGGCCGCAACCCGAAGGGAACATGGCGAAAAAAGCGCCACTCGTCGTTGCATTCCTAGCCCAGACAGCCAGTCTGGGCGTCGTCGCGCGCCTAGATTGGCGCTTTTTTCGCCATGTTCGCACTTGTAAAAATAGTGTGAGCAGGCCCTAGTGCACGCCATGCCACCTCTGACCAAGAAGAGTGAGATACGTACTTGCCTCAGGGTATTGGCCATTGCATTGTTCAGCACACTGAGTGCCTGCTCCGATTCCCCCCCGCCCGTCTGGTCGGGCTACGCCGAGGGTGACTACGTGTACATAGCGGCCCCACTCGCAGGGCGCTTGGACACGGTCACTGCAGTCATTGGACAAACTGTCGCGGCAGGTGCTCCACTTTTCACACTGGATGCGGAAAGCGAAATTGCCGCGCAGGACGAGGCGCAGGCACGCTTCGCCAGCGCACGCGCGCAGGCCGCCAACCTGGACCAGGGCAAGCGGAGCGAGGAAATTGCGGTGGTGCAGGCACAGCTCGCGCAGGCGCGCACGGCCCAGGCCCAGGCCTACAGCGACCTGCAACGACAACAACAACTCGTGACGCAGGGCTTTGTCTCTCAGTCCCGCGCTGACGACGCCGCCAGCCAGTGGGCGCAGTGGCATGCCAAAGTGGCCGAACTGACTGCCGCCCTGCAGGTGGCCAAGCTTCCGGCCCGCCAGGACGAGCGCAGTGCGCAGCGCGCCAATGCACAGGCGGCTGCCGAAGTGCTGCGTCAAAGTGCCTGGCGTACCCGGCAAAAGCAGCAACGCGCACCGGTGACGGCGCTGGTGGCCGATGTGTTTTTCCAGGTCGGTGAATACATACCCGCTGGCCAGCCAGTGGTGTCGTTGCTACCGCCGGACCACACCAAGGTGCGTTTCTTCGTCCCCGAAGCGGCCCTGGCATCGGTGCATCCCGGCCAGGCCGTGGAAGTGCGCTGTGATGGCTGTGGTGCCCCCATGCAGGCCCACATCACCCGCATCGCCACGCAGCCTGAGTACACGCCACCGCTGATTTATTCCAATGCCCAGCGCAGCAAGCTGGTCTTCATGGTGGAAGCCCAGCCAGATGCCGCCAACGCGGCGCGCCTCAAACCCGGTCAACCGCTGGAAGTGCGCAGTGTTGCAACGCCCTCTGTGGCCCAACCCCCATCCTCGGCAACGCAATGACCCCCCTGGCTATCGATGTGCAGGGCCTGACCAAGCGCTACGGCACGCGCACGGTGGTCGACAACATAGCGCTGCAAGTGGGTACAGGACGCATCTGTGGATTTCTGGGACCCAACGGCAGCGGGAAAACCACCACCATCCGCATGCTGTGTGGCTTGCTCACACCCGACGGTGGAACCGGTACTTGCCTGGGTCTGGACATTGTCAAAGAAGCCGCCGCCATCAAACGCCAGGTCGGCTACATGACACAGAAATTCGGCCTGTACGAAGACCTGTCCATCCGTGAAAATCTGGACTTTGTCGCCCGCCTGTTTGAACTTCCGCGAAGAAAACAGGCCGTGGACTTGGCACTGGAACGCCTGGGCCTGGTGGAGCGGCAAACGCAGTTGGCCGGTGCCCTTTCGGGTGGCTGGAAACAGCGCCTGGCCCTGGCGGCCTGCCTGATCCATGAACCACGCTTGCTGCTGCTCGATGAGCCCACTGCCGGTGTCGATCCCAAGGCCCGACGCGATTTCTGGGACCAGATCCACACGCTGGCGGCGCAAGGTATTACGGTGCTCGTGTCGACCCACTACATGGACGAGGCGGAACGCTGCCATGATCTGGTCTACATCGCCTACGGCCGCATCCTGGCGCGCGGCACCGAGCACGAGATCCTGACGTCTTCGCAACTCCAGGTCTGGTCCATTTCCGCCCGGGACACCCGGCATGCCGGACCGGCATCCCAAGCCGCCGCAACGACGCTGGCCACCCTGGTACAACCGCTCAAGTCCGCACCGGGCGTGCTCAGTGTGGCGGCTTTCGGCAATGCCGTGCATGTGGCCGGGGTCGACGCAGCGCAGGTGGAACGCGCCCTGCAGGACTTGCGAGCCAACCCACTGTTCAGCGTCCAGCCAACCCTGGCCAACCTGGAAGACGTGTTCATCAGCCTCATTGCGTCCGCACCCGACAACTACGCGACCACTTCGCCTGGAGTGGTGGCATGAGGCGTTTCAGCCTGGCCCGCATGCTGGCGGTCTTCATCAAGGAAGTCCAGCAGATGCTGCGCGACCGCCTGACCTTTGCCATGGCGGTAGGCGTTCCTGTCCTGCAGCTGGTGCTGTTTGGCTATGCCATCAACACAGACCCCAAGGGCCTGCCCACCGCATTGGTCTGTGCCGACAGCGGCCCCATGGCACGCGGTTTGGTAGCGGCACTGCAAAACAGTGGCTACTACCGGATAGAGCATGTCCTGACCGATGAAAAGCTGGGGGAGGACATGGTCGCCACCGGTCAGGTCCAGTTTCTGCTGGTCATTCCGGCCGATTTTTCACACAAGCTGGTCCGTGCCGAAAAGCCGGCCATTCTGTTGGTGGCCGATGCCACCGACCCGAGTGCGGCAGGCAATGCCTTGGCTGCACTCAATGCGCTGGTTCCCCAAGCAATTGCACATGACCTGCCGGCTGCATTACACCCCGCTCCGCAAGCCGCCGGCCTGTTCGAGGTGCGTATCCACAAGCGCTACAACCCCGAAGGGCTGTCCCGTTACAACATCGTCCCCGGTTTGGTGGGGACCATACTGACCATGACCATGGTGATGCTGACGTCACTGGCGATGACGCGCGAACGCGAACGCGGCACCATGGAAAACCTGTTGGCCACCCCCGTACGCCCCAGCGAAGTGATGGTGGGAAAGATACTGCCCTATGTGGTGATGGGCTACATCCAGTTGGGCGTCATTCTGGGCGCAGCATTCGTACTATTTGACGTGCCCATGGTCGGCAGTGCGGCATTGTTGCTGGGCATGATTGGGGTGTTTATCGTCGCCAACCTGGGCGTGGGATTTACCTTTTCCACCATCGCCAAAAATCAGCTGCAGGCGATGCAGATGACTTTTTTCTTCTTTCTGCCGTCCATGCTGCTGTCGGGCTTCATGTTCCCGTTTCGCGCCATGCCGGTATGGGCGCAGTACGTGGGAGAACTGCTGCCCTTGACCCATTTTTTGCGCACGGTGCGCGGCATCATGCTCAAGGGCAATACCCTGAACCAGCTATGGCCGGAACTCTGGCCTATGCTGCTGTTCCTTCTGCTGGCTGGCGCCGTCGCCCTGCGGCGCTACCAGAAGACGGTGGACTGAGTCGGCTTGAGGATTCGAAGAGACCGTCGCTTAGAGCCTGCCAAGGTCTTAGTGTTCGAAAACCACCGCATCCAGTTGCAACGCATGGATTTTTTCGGCCGCAGCGTCGGCCTCGGCACGGGTACCAAACGGACCGACGCGCACGCGCGTCAGTTTGCCCTTGGCGGTTTTGAGGTCCTGCGTATAGGCGGGCATGTTGGCCCCTTGCAGTTTCTTGTAGGCGTTGCTGGCATTCGTGGGCACCGCAAACAGGCCCACATTGATATGGAACCCGCTGGCCAATGCAGCCGCTGATTTGGCGGCAGCGGGCGCGGCCTTGACGGCCTTCTTGCCGGTGTGCGGCGTCGCGGACTTGGTGGCGCTGGACTGCGCGACTGCAGTCGGCGATGGCGCGGGAGCCGGTGCGGCCGCGGCAGGGGCCGGCTCAGGAGCGGTGGTCACCGGCATGGCGGCCAGCGGTTGCGATTGCACGGCACTGGCGTTCACCGGATTGGCAGCAGGGGCAGGCGCGTTATTGCAGTCGGCGCAGGCTACAGGTTCGGCCTTTTTTTCAGGTTCTGGCGCAGCCTCTGCCACTGGCTTGCTGGCCGGCACGGGCGGCTTCTCGGGGTTTTGCGAAAACAAGGGCCAGGAGCAGGCGGACAGCAGTACGACGGAAGAGGCAAGTGCCACACCCGCGGCATGGCGTGCGCTCGAAATGCAACCGGTGAAAGAATTGGAAATTGGCATGGATAGGGGCTCGCAGATAAGGGATCTGGGGGGCTCAGGCGGCCAAGTTGCCTGACTGCCATTCAGCATAACCTACTTGTGCCACGCCACGACATCCTGCAGCGCAATACGCTGTGCCACCTGTTTGGCAGATACCACAGCGCGCTGCAGCAACGGGATGCCGTAGGCCGCGTAGGAGCCGCAGAAAAACACGCGCTGGTCGGCCTGCGCATGCACGTCCCCCAAGCTAGGTTATGGTGTAAACGTGAAGATGAGCAGAAGGGCCAACATCGACAGCAATTTTTTCACCCAGACTTACCTTCTGAAATTTCGTTTAGTGGTCAACCGTCGCCACGCTCCACCGTTGAGGTGAAGGATATGGCTACCAACAGAGTTCAGTACCTCCCGTACCACATGGAAACACTGATATGGGCACGGGATTTCTGCCAGATTGCGTTCAATGGCGTTTGCCCAGACTTTCGGCTAGGCCGCAATGGCAAGTTCGCTAAAGGTATCCCTAGTGATCTGATCGACTTCTGCAAGAAGCATGGATACTGTGCATTCTGCAGATCACCGATTAGGGAGGATTTCGGGAGATGCCAGTGCGGCAAGCCAAAGACTAGGGGTGACCATCTTGTGGTTGAGTACCCCACGGAGCACTACCAAACATTCAAGAAGATTTTTGACAGGGAACATCAAAGGGTCAGAGCGGTATTACGTCAAGCCACCATCAAAGCGAACGGTGGCACCTTTGATAGGAAGCACCTCAAGGGGATGCACGCTGCCCAGCGAGGACTCTGCTACTTTTGTGGCACCCTTATTGAACTCGGTAGCAAAACCCTCCATGCCGATCACTACCTACCGATTGCGATGGGTGGACGCAATGATCTGGACAACATAGTGCTTACTTGTTCCAAATGCAATCTCCAGAAGAACTCCATAGAAGGGGAGCGATTCGATGCCATCGCAAGGAAGTACCGCTCTCCTGAATTCGCAGCGATCTTGAGGGCCATGAGAAAAGACCTGAAGGAGTACCGGAAGAAGCATCGGGAGGAAAGCTAAAACACTCAAACCATCACGTGTTAGTTGCCATCGCCCTGGCGCAGGGTCTGCGCCTGAAACTTCCCTTACCCCACCAACCCCGCCACCACCCGCGCCGAAGCCACCGCACTCTCCAGCAACGGTATCCCCTGCGCCGCATACGAGCCGCAGAAGAACACGCGCCGGTCCTGCTGCCCATGCAGCGCATCCAGGCGTTGCAGACGCTTAACCGTATCCAGTTCCACCAGCGGGCGCTGCAGCGTGGTGTCCTGCAACACCGTAGCGGCATCAGGCTCTTCAAACGGGTTGAGCGTCTGGAACACCGGGCGTTCGCTCTGGTAGCTCGGCAGCAGGCGGTTGACCCAGATACTGACCAGCGGGCGGTCCCAGGCCGGGTCCAGCAGGTAATTCACCGGCGCCCAGTCGCGCTGGTGGGTGGGCATGAGGCGCGTGTCGTGGTGCATCAGGATGCGCACGCTGTCGTAGCGGAAGCCACCGAGCACGGCGCGCTCGTCGCGGCTGGCGTCGCTCAGCAGCGGCAGCACCTGGTTGGCCTGGGTGGCGAAGACCAGGGCATCGAAATGCTGCGCATGGCCGTCGGCATGCTGCACGCGCACGCCCTTCTCGGTGCGCTCTACCTTGGCGATGGTTGCGTTCAGTTGGACTTTGGCAATGCGTTTCGCCAATGCATCGGCAATGGCCGTGGCGCCGCCCACGGCGCGGTATACGGGTGACAGTAGAAAGCCCGGCGTGAAGTACTGGGCGATGGTGGCAGCCGGGTAGGCGCGCACGGCAGCGTGGCTGGCAGTGTTGATGCCGGCAAAGCATGGCACCAGAAAGCCGTCGGCAAAGGCTTTGGAGTAGCCCTCGTCCAGGAAGTCCCCCAGCGTGGTGTCCTGCAGCGTGCCGCTAGCCAGGGCCAGCGGCATCTGCACCATGAGCCTGCCCAGGTCACGCAGGATGCGCAACGCGTCGGGCTGCAGCGCCACCGTGGGCGGCATCCACGGAATGGTGCGGCCCAGCAGACGCGTATTGTTGTAGCGGAAATAGCTGTCGCCGCCCCAGCGGGCGAAGGACAGCGAGGCGTCAATCGGCTGCAGCGGAATGCCCGCCTCGGCAAACAGGCGCATCAGCGCCTGGTAGTAGCCGGGGTAGATGACGCGCAGCGGCACGTCCACGGCGCCGCCGTCCAGATCCACCCGGTGCGCACCGATGCCGATGCGCGGCTGGCGCTCCAGCAGCGTGACGTGGTGTTTGTCTCCGAGGTACCAGGCGGCGGCCAGGCCGGCCATGCCGCTGCCGATGATGGCTATTTTTTTTTGTCTCACACCTGCATGGTAGTGCAGGTCCATCACCTGCACCCTACAGCTTGGGAACGCCGGCCTTGTTGATCACTTCAGTCCAGCGCTTGATCTCACTGGTCAGCAGCGTGCCCAGTTGCTCGGGTGTGGAGCTGCGTGCCTCCACATTGAGTTCGTGCAGCTTCTTCTTGACGTCGGGCGCGTTCACGGCGGCTTGCACCTCGCGCTGCAGGCGGGCCAGCACATCCTTGGGCGTCTTGGCCGGTGCAGCCAACGCGTTCCAGGAAGAGACGTTGAAGTCTTTCACACCGCTTTGCATCAAGGTCGGCACCTCCGGCAACTGGCTGGCACGGGTGTCCCCCATCACGGCCAGCGCACGCACTGCCTGCGACTGCACCTGCCCCAGCATGGGGCCCAGGATTTCCACCGCCACATCAACCTGGCCGGCGCGCAGGGCCGTGGTCAATGCCGGCGTACCGTTGAAAGGCACCACCTGAAAGTCCAGCCCGGTACGGGTCTTCAACAATTCGGCCGCGAGGTTTTGCGTGCTGCCGATATTGATGGTGCCGACGTTGAGTTTGCCGGGATGCGCCTTGGCATAGGCCAGCAGTTCGGACATGGTCTTGAATGGTGCGTTGGGGGCGGCCAGCACCGCCAAATCGAAATGGCCTAACGTCGAGATGGGCGCAAAGTCGCGCTGCGCGTCGAACGGCAGTGCCTTGAACAAGCCGGCGCTGACCGCCGTTCCATTCGACATCAACAACAGGGTGTAGCCGTCGGGCTCGGCCTTGGCCACTGTGTCGCCAGCCACCACGCCACCGGCACCGGGTTTGTTATCAACCACCACGGCCTGACCCATGGATTCGGCCATCTTCTGCGCCACCGTACGTGCAGTGAGGTCAGCCACGCCGCCCGCGCCAAAGGGCACCACGATGCGAATGGGCTTGACGGGGTAGCTCTGCGCCCACACTGGGCCTGCAGCCAAGCCCAGCACCACGCTGGCAACCGCAGCCCAAAATTTCAAGTGTTTCATGCCTCTATCCCTTATGGAATGTGCGCAAGCAGCTATTAAATCAGGAGCAAACAAACTACCGGGCAACCCCCAACAAACGGTCCAGCAGGGCCGGTTGCTCCAGCAGTCCCTGCGCGGTGCCGCTGTGCACGACGGTGCCGCGGTCCAGCACAGCGGCGGTGTCGCTGATCGCCAGAATGGCCTGCGGATGCTGCTCCACGAGGATCGCCGAGAGCCCCTCTTCGCGCGTGATGCGGCGGATCGCCCGCAGCAACTCCTGCACGATGATGGGTGCCAGGCCTTCGCAGGGCTCGTCCAGCAACAGCAGCGTAGGGTTGAGCACCAGGGCGCGGCCCACAGCCAGCATCTGCTGCTCACCGCCCGAGAGCTGCGTGCCAAGGTTGCTCTTGCGTTCGGCCAGGCGCGGGAACAGTTCGTACACCCGCGCTGGCGTCCACATGGCCGCCTGGCGCCCGGCCCGGGCCGGACGCGCCACGGCCGTGAGGTTTTCGTCCACGGTCAGCGACTTGAAGATGTTGCGCTCCTGCGGCACCCAGCCGATGCCGGCGGCAGCACGCTCATGCTGGGGCATCTTGTGCAGCACCGTGCCACCTAGCGTGATGGAGCCACCATGCTGGCGCGTGGCACCGGCCAGGGTGTTCATGAAGGTGGTCTTTCCGGTGCCGTTGCGCCCCAGCAGGGCCAGGGTTTCGCCTTCGTTGATGCGCACGGACACGCCGTTGAGCACCACGGCCTCGCCATAGCCAGCGCTGAGATCTTCTACTTTCAGCAACTCAGCCATGCTGGGCTCCTTCATCATGGCCAAGGTAGACCGCCTTGACCTGCGGATCAGCGGCAATCTGGTCCGGATCGCCCTCGGTAAGCACCGTGCCGTTGACCAGCACCGTCATGCGCTTGGCAAAGCTGAAAACTAGGTCCATGTCGTGTTCAATCAAAAGGATGGAAACATCCGCCGGCAGGGCCGCCACGGTTTGCAGCAGTTCCTCGCGCTCGCCGGCCGGCACGCCAGCCACCGGTTCGTCCAGCAGCAGCACACGCGGCTCGCAGGCCAGCGCAATCGCTATCTCCAGCAGGCGGCGCTTGCCGTAGGCCAGCACACGGGTTTCCTGGGCCATGACCTCGGTCAGGTGGAACTGCGCCAGCAGTTCTTCGCAGCGGCTGGTGACATCGCTGCGAGCGCCCAGCGCCTTCCACCAGTTACCGCCCAGGCCGCGCTGCTGCGACACCACCATGGCCAGGGTCTCCAGCGGCGTGAAGGTGTCGAACAACTGGTTGATCTGGAAGGTGCGCACCAGGCCGCGGCGCACGCGCTGGTGCGGTGCCAGGTGGGTGATGTCCTCGCCTTCGAGCAGGATGCGCCCCGAGGTGGGTTGCAGCACGCCGGTGAACTGGTTGATCAGCGTGGTCTTGCCGGCGCCGTTGGGGCCGATCAGCGCGTGGCGTGCGCCCTTCTGCAGGTTCAGCGTGACGTTGTTGGTGGCGGTGATGCCGCCGAACTTCATCACCAGGCCTTGGGCGGAGAGCACGGTGTTATTCGCCATGGTGTTCATGCCCGGCCTCCCCGCTTGAACCAGGTCCAGGGGCGCACCAGGCGTTCACGGCCCACGAGCACCAGTACGACGAGGAACAGGCCGATCCAGAAGGTCCAGTACTGCGGTGTGATGTTGGAAAGAAAGTTCTGCATGAGCTTGAAGACACCAGCCCCCACCAGGCCGCCGTAGAGCCAGCCCGTGCCGCCGATGACCAGCATCAGCATCACGTCGGCCGAACGGTCGAAGGCAAACACGTCCAGCGAGGCAAAGCCCGTGGTCTGCGCCTGCAGGGCGCCGGCCGCGCCGGCCACACCGGCCGCCACCGTGTAGACCACGGCCAGGCGCTGCGCGACCGGGATGCCGATGGCCATGGCACGCAGGCGGTTGTCGCGCACCGCCTGCAACGTGGCGCCGAACGGCGAGGTTACGAAGCGCCGCGCCAACACAAACAGCACACACAGCACGGCCAGCGAATAGGCGGCTGCGGTCTGGCCACTGAGGTCGAATTCAAAGCGACCCAAGAGCGGCCCCATGATGACGCCTTGCAGGCCGTCAGCGCCACCCGTAAGCCAGTCCAACTTATTGGCCAATTCACCCAGGATCAGTGCCGCACCGAGCGTGACCATCAGGCGCGTGAGGTCGGTGCCACGCATGATGGTGACGCTGCACACCGCACCCAGCAGTGTGCCGGCGGCTGTGCCTGCAGCCAAGCCCAGCAGCGGGTCGGGGTTGATGTGCTTGGCCAGCAATGCAGCGGCATAGGCGCCCATGCCAAAGAAGGCCGCGTGGCCCAGCGACACGATGCCGGTGTAGCCCAGGATCAGGTCCAGCGAGAGCGCGAACAGCGCGACGATGGCGATCTCGTTGATGATGAGCGCATGGGTGGACAGCAGCCAGGGCGAGGCCAGCACGGCCGCCCACAGCAGCAGCTCCCACCAGCGCCAGCGCGCCTTGCGCAACAGATGGGTCGAAGATGAAATGTTCATTGGAGTACCTTCGCCCTGACGGGCTGCGGTGCGATCGCCTTCGGGCGGCCGGGCGGCGTTCATGCCTTGCCTCCCTGGCGCACAAACAGGCCTTGCGGGCGCCAGACCAGGATCACGATCATCAGGCTGTAGACGATGAAGGCGCCCAGCTTGGGGATGTAGTACTTGCCGGCCACGTCGGCAATGCCCAGCAGCAACGCGGCCAAAAGCGGACCGGTGATGCTGGAGGTGCCGCCCACGGCGACCACGATCAAAAAGTAAATCATGAATTTGAGGGGGAAAGTCGGGTCCATGCCCAGCACATCGGCGCCCAGCGCGCCGCCCAGGCCGGCCAGGCCCGAGCCCACGGCAAAGGTAGACAGAAACACCACGTTGACATTGATGCCCAAGCCGGCGGCCACACGCTGGTCATCGACCGAGGCACGCAGGCGGCTGCCGAAGCGGGTCTTGGTCAGGATGTACTGCAGCGCAATGGTCAGCGCGGCACACACGGCAATGATGAACAGGCGGTAATGGCCCATGCCCAGCATCCAGGCACCGTCACCAATTTCGGTGCGGCCCTTGAGCCATTCTGGCAGCTGCATGATCTGCTGGGTGGAGCCGACAAAGTAGTCCACGCTGGCCACGGCCATGAAGGTCAGGCCGATGGAGAACAGCACCTGGTCCAGATGCGGCTTCTTGTACAGCGGGCGGTACAGCGTGCGCTCCAGCACGGCACCGAGCAGCGCCGCACCGATGAAGGCGGCCGGCAGGCACAGCAGAAAGGGCACACCCAGGCGCTGCATCAGCAGCACCGTGATGTAGCCGCCCACCATGGCGAAGGCACCGTGCGCGAGGTTGATGAAGTTCATCAACCCCATGGTCACGGCCAGGCCCACGGCCAGGATGAACAGCAGCATGCCGTAGGCGATGCCGTCAAAGAGTATGGTCAACATAGCAGTCCATTTAAAAAACACCTCCTTGTGGCCAACAAAAAAGCGAGGGGCATGCCATCGCTTTTTTGCCTTTCACAGTGCCTTGGTCCTGTGGTGGACCTGGCCGGACATCAACGGGATTTGCCCGGGTCCTTGACGTCCTTGATCACGTCAAATTCCACGTTGTAGAGCTGGCCGTCGCGCTTCTCGACCTTGCGCAGATAGATGTTCTGCACCACGTCGCGGGTCTGCGCGTCGATGAACATCGGGCCGCGCGGGCTCTCGAAGATTTGGCCTTTCATAGCGGCCAGCAGGGCATCACCGCCGCCATTGCCCTTGGTGGCCTTGAGCGCTTCGTAGATCACGCGCATGCCGTCATAGCCGCCCACGGCCATGAAGTTGGGGCGCAAGCCCTTGTTGGCCTTCTGGAAGGCTTCGACAAACTTCTTGTTGGCAGCCGAGGGGTGGTAGGTAGAGTAGTGGTGCGAGGTGACCACGCCCAGCGCGCCGTCGCCCATGTCGTTCAACTGGTCGTCATCGGTCACGTCGCCGGTGCCGATGAGCTTGATGCCGGCCTTGTCCATGCCGCGCTCCAGGAACTGCTTCATCACGGCCGCACCGGCGCCGGACGGCACGAACACGAACAGCGCGTCGGGCTTCAGGTCACGCACCTTCTGCAGGAAGGGGGCGAAGTCGGGGTTGCGCAGCGGCACGCGCAGGGCTTCGACCACTTGGCCACCATTGAAGGTCAGACGCGCGTTGAAAAACTTTTCGGCATCGATGCCGGGGCCATAGTCGGACACCAGGGTCACGACCTTCTTGATGCCGTTCTTGGGTGCCCAATCGGCCAGCGCCACCGAGGCCTGGGGCAGCGTGAAGCTGGTGCGCACCACATAGGGCGAGGCTTCGGTGATGCTGGAGGTGGCAGCGGCCATCACCACCAGCGGGGTCTTGGACTGGGTGGCAATGGCGGCCGTGGCCAGCGCCGAGGGGGTGATGCCCATGCCGGCCAATACATTGACCTTGTCATTCACCACCAGTTCCTGGGCCAGGCGCTTGGTCACGTCGGGCACGCTGGTGTCGTCCTTGATGATCAGTTCCACCTTCTTGCCCGCCACCATGTCGCCGTTTTGCGCCATGTAGAGCTTGGCCGCCGCTTCGATCTGGCGGCCCGTCGTGGCCTGCTGGCCAGTCATGGGCAGGATCAGGCCGATCTTGAAGGTATTGCTCTGGGCCCATGCCGGCACGGCCGCCAGGGTGGCGACGGCCAGTGCGGTGGCATGAAGGAACTGTCGTTTTTGCATCTTGTGTCTCCTGCGGGTCTGCAATCGGTAGAGGGATAACGGCCTGCGAACTATGGCCCCAAAAATAGCCAGTCGCAATAGTAATTCCAGACTCTTTGTTATAACAGTTTGAAATAACTAAGCCACAGACGGCAGGGTATCAGGACGGTACGCGCAATCCAGCGTGATGCGGCCCACCACGCGCGACACACACACGCAAATGCGCCGGTTCTGCTGCTTTTCGTGCGCACTGAGAAACACATCGCGGTGGTCGATCTCGCCGTCCAGGGCCACCACGTCCAGCGCACACAGGCCGCATTCGCCGCGGCGGCAATTGGACAGCGCCTGCACACCGGCCTGCTCCAGCGCGTCGAGCAGACTGCAGTCGGCCGGCACCGCAATCTCCTGCCCATGGCGTGCGATCTGCACCTGGCAGGCCTGCGCTGCACGATGGCCGCTGCTGCCAAAGGTTTCAAAGCGCAAATCGGCCTGCGCCCGCTCCGCCTGTTCCCAGGCCAGGCGGGCTGCTTCCAGCAGAGTGACAGGACCGCAGCACAGCAATTGGGCACCGGGGGGCAGCGCCGCAATTTCCGCCGCCAAGTCGATGCGCTCGCCACGGGCCGACACATAGGTGCGCAGGTTCTCGCCCAGCATGGCGCGCAGGTCGTCGGCGTAGGCCAGTTCGTCCCCGGTGCGCGCGGCCTGCAGCATGCACACCCGCGCACCATGCTGCGCCAGCGCTTGTGCCATGCCGACCAGGGGGGTGACGCCGATGCCACCGGCCACCAGCAGGTAGTACGGTGCCTGCCAGTCCAGCCCGAAGTCATTGTGCGGCGGTGCCAACGGCACGCGGTCGCCCACGGCCAGCGCCCACAGGGCCTGCGAGCCGCCCCGGCCCTGGTCCAGGCGCTTGACGGCGATGCGGTAGGTCCGGCCATCGGGCGCGCCGATCAGGGAATAGGTACGGGTTTGCGGCTGCCCCCTGACCATCACCTGCACGGGCAGATGCGCGCCGGGCGCGTGGGCATGCGCCTCGCCAAGCGGCGCCAGGGTGAATTCACGCACCGTGGGTGTGATGTCGCGGATGGATTGCAGGACCGCGTCGGTCCAGGGTTCTGTGGATTGCATGATTCAACGGACCGAACTGTCGTTACGTTTGCGGATCAGGCGCACACCGGGCATCTGGTGCAGGTGCTGGCTGTGCACCACCTCGCGCAGGTTGCGCTGGGCGATGCGCGAGTGTTCGCGCATGAGGTTTTCGGCGCGCGCGCCTTCGCGCCGCTCGATGGCGTCCAGCACCTGCCAGTGCTGGTCTTGCGCCACGATCAGCATGTCGCGGGCCTTGGGGCTGTTGGCCTGCACCACTACAAAGCCTGAGGGCGAGGCAAACGGCAGGCTGCAGACGCGTTCCAGTTCGCGCGCCATCACGGTGCTGTCGGCCATTTCACCCAACAGGGCATGGAAGCGGGCATTGAGTTCCACGTAGCGCGAGAAGGCCTCGTCGTCGAGTGCGCTCTGGCCCAGCACGGCGTCGATGGCACGCAGGCAATCGCGCGCCTCGCCCAGCACCACGGGTGCGGCGCCCCGCTCCGCCGCCATGCGTACAGACAGCCCTTCCAGCGTGCCGCGCAACTCAATGGCCTCGGACACATCGCGCTCGGAAAAGGTCTTGACGGCATAGCCGCCGTTGGGCAGCGCATCCAGCAGGCCCTCTTGCTCCAGGCGCATCAGCGCGGCGCGGATGGGCGTGCGGGAGAAGCCCAGCTTTTCCACAATGGACAGCTCGGCAATGCGGGCACCGCCGGGCAGCTCACCCGCCAGAATCATCTCGCGCAACCGCAGCAGGGCCTGCACTTGTACGCTGGATTGGGCTGCAGCCCCCGTGTTTTGTTCGTAAGCAGCTATTGATTTGGTAGCATTTGCCATGTTGCTGACCTTCTGCCTCAGGCGGCACTGCGGATGGGTATCACCGCCGGAGCAGCTTTGCTGACACCCTGCTCCCGCGCCACCATGCCGTCGATCAGGCGGCGCGCCCACATCGAGCCGGCGTCGATGCTGAGGTTGTAGAAGGCATGGCCGGGGCGCTCGTCCATGGCCCGTTGCTGGGCCTCAAGCACCAGTTCGTCTTCGCGGAAGATGGTGGCCACGCCTTCGCGCAGCTTGTGGGTCAGCGCCTGCTCGCCCAGGCAGTAGTTACGCGCAAAGGCCCAAAAATACAGGCAACTGCCGTCGGTCTCGGGCGTGATGGTGTTGAGTACATAGCCGTTGACGCCGCGCTGCCGCTGGCTGAGTGATGCGTCGCCCAGGTTGCCGCCGGGCGGAATGGCGCCGGTACCGGCCTCGGCCACGCCCACGTCGATGGTCACCGTGCACGGCGCTTCAAAGCGAATGATCTGCCAGCGGTCCACCGGCCCCTTATAGCCCAGCGCGTGCTGGATCTGCCCGGCCCAGAACGGCGGCGCGTCGATGTTGTCCATCCAGCGTGTCACGGTGGCGGTGCGGTCGCCGTGGGTAGCCACAAACGGTGCCTCGGCCACGGCGCGTTGGCCGATGCTGGAGCCGTGCACAAAGGTCTCGTGCGTCAGGTCCATCAGGTTGTCAACCACCAGGCGGTAGTCGCACTGCACGCGGATCATCTTGCCATCGCCGGCCCAGGCCGGGTCGTCGTTCCAGTGCAGGTCCGGCACCTGTGCCGGGTCGGCCAGGGCCGGGTCGCCCGGCCAGACCCAGACGAAGCGGTGCCGCTCCACCACCGGGTAGCTGCGCACGCAGGCACTGGGGTTGATGGTTTCCTGGCTTGGAATGTGGGGGCAGCGGCCCTGCGGGTTGTAGACCAGGCCGTGGTAGCCGCAGGTCACCTCGTCGCCATCCAGATGCCCCAGCGAGAGCGGCATCAGGCGGTGCCAGCAGGCATCCTCCAGCGCGGCCACCGTGCCGTCCAGCTTGCGGTAGAGCACCAGTTTTTGTTTGCAAATCGTGCGCGACAGCAGGCTGCGCGCCACTTCCACGTCGTAGGCGGCGGCGTACCAGGCGTTCAGGGGGAAGCGGGATTGGGTCGTATTCATGAATACACAATGTATACATAAATACGGAAATTCAGGAGAAAAATGCCAATTTTCGCCATCTAGCAGCTATTCATGTATTCAATATCTCTACAAAAATGTGTTTTACCATGGCGAAAACCACCATCGATTGGAGAACACCATGACCCAGTTACCCGCCCGTTATGACCATGTGGGCAGCTTTTTGCGCCCCAAATACCTGCTGGAGGCCCGGGAGCAAAAAGCCCAGGGCGGCATCACCGCGGAACAACTGCGGCGGGTGGAGGACAAGGCGATTGCCGAGATCGTCAAATTCCAGGAAGACGTGGGCATGCACAGCATCACTGACGGCGAATTCCGCCGCACCTATTTCCACATCGACTTTCTGGAGCAGATCGGCGGCGTGAAGACCGACATCCCGGTCACCATCCAGCGCCCCGACGGTACGCAAGAACTGGCCCCACCCGTGATGCGCGTCATCGACAAGGTGCGCCATGTCAACGACATCCAGCTGGCCGACTTCCAATACCTCAAATCACAGGTATCCAAAGGCAACACGCCCAAGGTCACCATCCCCTCGCCCACCATGCTGCACTTCCGCGGTGGGCGCGCCGGCATCAGCCGCGAGGCCTACCCCGAGCTGGACCCGGCCTTCTACGACGATGTCGCCAAAGCCTATGGCGACGAACTGCGCAGCCTGGCCTCAGCCGGCTGCACCTATGTGCAGATGGATGACACCAACCTGGCCTACCTGTGCGACGAAAAAATGCGCGAAGCCGCGCGCCAACGCGGTGACGACCCCAACGAACTGCCGCACCGCTATGCCGCCTTTATCAACAAGGTGGTGGCACAAAAGCCGCCCGGCATGCTGCTGGCTATGCACCTGTGCCGTGGTAACTTCAAGAGCACCCACGCCGCCAGCGGCAACTACGAGCCCGTGGCCGAGGCGCTGCTCCAGGAAATGAACCTCGACGCCTACTTCATGGAGTACGACGACGACCGCAGCGGCGACTTCAAGCCCCTGCGCTACCTGCCCAAGGGCAAGACCGTGGTGCTGGGCCTGGTGACCACCAAGTTCGGTGAAATGGAAAGCAAGGACGACCTCAAGCGCCGCATCGACGAGGCCGCGCGCTACGCCCCGCTGGAGCAGTTGGCCCTATCACCGCAGTGCGGCTTTTCCAGCACCGTGCACGGCAACAACATTGCAGTGGAAGCCCAACGCAACAAGCTGCGCCTGGTGGTCGAAACCGCACGCGAAGTCTGGGGCGACTAGCCGCAGACGCCAAAACAAAAGGGGGCCACGGCCCCCTTTTGTTTTGGTTTACACCGAATTCAGCGCGGCTCTTGCGGCACCGCCGGTGCGGCCTTGGTGCTCAGACGGCCCGTACCATTGTTCACGGTCCAGGGAATGTTGGCGGACTTGTTCAGGGTCTGGTCTGCCTTGGTGAACAACGCGTGCCAGAAGAAGCCGGCCTGGATGGAAATCACCGAGAACAGCAGGTAGCTTTGTGAGCTGGAGGCCAGCCACAGGTTGTAGGTGGGCAGAAAGACGAAGGGCGAAACCATCAGCGGAATCAGGATGCGCGGCACCTGCATGGCGTCCAATCCTTTGCCCTGGTTGAACAGGTCCCAGTAATAGTTGGTGAACATGCCCAGCACCATCCAGCAGGCCAGGTGCCATGCAAACACGATGCCGTGGTTGCGCACCAGCAGGGCAATCCAGGGCGGCGACGCATCGTCTGCGTTCACGATCAGAACCATGAACGCCCCCGTGGCGGCAAACACCACGAAGTAAATGAACATCAGTATTTTGAGAGCTCTGGACATGGTTTCCCCGGGATGATTGCGCGCAGCACCGCTGCTGCGCACTATCTTACCCGGTGAAAGGGGGTCCTCAGAGCAGCGGGACGCCGGTTTTGGCCTGCAGTTGCTCGCGCGTCACACCCGGTGCCAGCTCCATCACCTTCAGGCCGGCGGGGGTCACGTCCATCACGGCCAGGTCGGTGATGATGCGGTCCACCACGCTCTTGCCGGTCAATGGCAGGGTGCAGTTGGGCAATATCTTGAGGTCTTCGCTGCCGTCCTTCTTGCGCGCCACGTGCTCCATCAGCACGATCACGCGCTTGACGCCGGCCACCAGGTCCATCGCACCGCCCATGCCCTTGACCATCTTTCCAGGGATCATCCAGTTGGCCAGGTCACCTTGTGCGCTGACCTGCATCGCGCCCAGAATGGACAGGTTGATCTTGCCACCGCGAATCATCGCAAAGCTCTCATGGCTGCCAAAGATGCTGGAGCCCTTGATCGTGGTGACGGTCTGTTTGCCAGCGTTGATCAGGTCGGCGTCGACCTGGTCTTCCGTCGGGAATGGGCCGATGCCCAGCATGCCGTTTTCGGATTGCAGCCAGACTTCCTTGTCTGCAGGCACATGGTTGGCCACCAGCGTGGGAATGCCGATACCGAGGTTCACATAGAAACCGTCTTCCAGCTCTTGTGCCGCACGTGCAGCCATTTGGTCTTGTGTCCAGCCCATGATCAGACTCCTGCCTTTTCGGTAATCGTACGTTTTTCGATGCGTTTTTCGGGGGTGGCATTGAGCACGATGCGGTGCACATAGATGCCAGGCAGATGGATGTCGTCCGGGGCAATGGCGCCGGTCTCGACGATTTCCTCGACTTCCACGATGCAGATCTTGCCGGCCATGGCGGCGGCGGGGTTGAAGTTACGCGCAGTCAGGTTGAAGCGCAGATTGCCCGACTTGTCGGCCACCTGGGCCTTGACCAGAGCCACCTCAGGCACCAGGGAGCGCTCCATCACATACGTCTCGCCGTCGAAGTCGCGCAACTCCTTGCCGTCGGCCACGATGGTGCCGACACCGGTCTTGGTGAAGAAAGCCGGGATGCCTGCGCCGCCGGCACGCAGCTTCTCGGCCAGCGTGCCCTGGGGCGTGAATTCGAGCTCGAGTTCACCGGCCAGGTACTGGCGCTCAAACTCCTTGTTCTCGCCCACATAGGACGAAATCATCTTCTTGATCTGGCGCGTGTCCAGCAGCTTGCCCAGGCCAAAGCCGTCGATGCCGCAGTTGTTGGAAATCACGGTCAAATTCTTGACGCCTGAGGCATGCACCGCATCGATCAGTGCCTCCGGAATGCCGCAGATGCCGAAACCACCGACAGCCATGAGCTGGCCGTCTTTGACAATGCCGTCGAGTGCCTTGGCGGCACTGGGATAGATTTTGTTCACTGCCGTATCTCCAAAAAAATCGGTGGGCATACGATACTACGTAACCTTATACGTAGTTTTTCGTAAAGCCTAACCCTATGGCAAATTCCCCTCCGTTCAGGCTGAGCCGGTCGAAGCCCTGCCCTTCGACAGGCTCAGGGCGAACGGATATGCATGCATATGGACATTGATTACCGCCTGGCCTTCGACATGGCGCCTGTGGGTCTGGCCCTTTCGCGCAACCGCACCATTGTGGACTGCAACCAGCATCTGTGCGAGATGTTTGGCGCCACGCGTGAGCAGCTCATCGGCCAGTCCTTCCAGGCGCTCTATCCCAGCGCCGACGAATACGAGCGCACCGGCGCGCGCATCACCCCCATTCTGAACCGCAGCGGAACCTATGCCGACGACCGTGTCATGAAACGCGTGGGCGGACGGCTGGCGGGCGAAGCCTTCTGGTGCCACGTAACGGGCCGCGCGCTGAACCGCGACGCGCCGCACGAGGCCGGTATCTGGAGCTTTGAAGACCTCAGCGCGCGCCGCCCGGTCAAGGCGGAACTGACGGCACGCGAACGCGAAGTTGCCGCCCACCTGATGCAGGGCCTCACCTCCAAACAGATCGGCCGGGCACTGGATATCAGCCACCGCACCGTGGAAATTTACCGTGCCCGCCTGATGCGCAAGTACAAGGCCGCCACCGCAGCTGATCTGGTGCACCGGCTGATGGCCGGATAGTGCCGGCCTCAAAGCGGTAGTAATACCGCTTTTGCCATGCCGGATTTCCAGCCCAGGCTGGACGCTGGTTCAAGAAAGGTGCATAAATGTCGATAGCTGGGTCAAGAGCGACTTTCCGAAAGCGGCATATGCACCCCACTGATGATTTGAGCAGACCGGTCCGCCTGGGTGCACTGAGCATGGCCAAAGTCATGCGCGCCCTCATGGAAGGCCCATGCAGCATCAGCGAACTCAAAGTCATCAGCGGCCTGAGCGTCAACACCCTGCACGAATACATGCGCGCCCTGCGCAAGGAAGGCGTGGCCCATATCGGCGCCTGGGAAAAGGATGCGACCGGACGTGACAGCTTGCGCGTGTACAAGCTGGGCAATAACCGGGATGCACCGCGCCACAAAAAGTCCAAAGCCGAAGTGGCGCGCGATTGCCGCAAACGCAAGCAGGATGCCCAACTGGCGCAGTCCTTTGCCGTCATCACCCCAGCGCCCGCGCACCACGGCAAATCTGTGCGCCACGCCAACACCAGACCGCAGCTGGAACCGGCACTGCCCTGATCAGGGCGCGCATAGCTTTATTTGTGACGGACTGCGTAGGCGCGCAGGATGGCGTCGATACGGCCTTCGTGCCGCAGCTTGTCCAGTGCGCTTTGCAGACGCGTCACCAACTCCGCATCCGTATGCAGATTGAGGGCAAAGTAATAGGCACCGCCGTCGCTGAGCTTCATGAGCCGGGTCAGCGATTTGGAATCCAGCGAGGCATTGCGTAACGTCCAGGCCATGCCCACTTCGGTTTCCACCATGGCATCCACCATGGCCCCCGACAACATGCGCATGACATCGGCATTGGAGCTTTGCATGGCCAGGGCGCTGTCGGACAGCCCGGCATCCAGCAAGTCCTGCACCGCCGCCTCACCGCGCACCACACCCACGCGATATTGCGACAGGTCCTTGACGGTCTGCACCTTTTTGTCCAGCCCGGCGCGGACATAGATCCAGGTGGAGCGCGGAAGAATCGGGCCGACCCACAGGAATTCGCTTTCGCGCGAGGCTTTGCGCGCGGTCGTGAACAACACGGTGTTGGGGTTTTCCTGCGCGGTCTTGTAGGCACGTGCCCAAGGAACCAGGTGGACGTTGCAGCGAATCTTGGCTTCTCTGCACATGGCACGCAACATGTCGGTGGCAATGCCCCGCACCTCGCTGCCGTCCAGGTAGTTGTACGGCGCCCAATCCTCGGTATAGGCCTCTAGTTCCGCCGCGCGCACCGGCATGGCCGCCAGCACCAGCCAGGCAAGGCAAAACCACCAACGGGAGAGTAAGGGCACGGATGATACGAAGGGCACAGCAAAACCGCGAGACATTCGCACCATTCTAGTGCGCAAGTGCGGTGCTTTTTGGGTTCCAATGGTGGTATGCACCCAAGCTCCACTGAACAACGCCTGACTGAACTGGAAATCAAGGCCAGCTTTCAGGAAGACCTGCTCGACAAACTGGACCAGGTCGTCATCCGCCAGCAACAGCAAATCGATCTGCTGCTGCGGGAGGTCCGCGAACTGCGCGAACAGGCGCCGCAAGCCGGCACTACCGCGGGCCGCAACCTGCGTGACGACTTGCCACCGCATTACTGAGGACTGAGATGACACACTATTCCCTGTTTCTCGTAGTCGCCACCCTCACGGTCCTGAGCCCCGGGCCCGGCGTGGTCATGACACTGACCAATGCGCTGCGCTACGGCCTGCGTGGCACCTTTGGTGGCATTCTGGGCATTGCCACCGGGGCACTGGCTGTTGCGGCCCTGTCCGCGACCAGCCTGGGCGTGCTGCTCGCCGCCTCGGCGCTGGCCTTCACCGTGATGAAGCTGATTGGTGCTGCCTACCTGGTCTACCTGGGTGTGCGGCTGTGGCGCGCCCCGCCCTACCAGTTTGCGGCGCAGGACGCGCACCAGGCCAGCTTCGGCAAGCGCTTTGTCGAAGGCCTCTCGCTGCAGCTCACCAACCCCAAGGTCATCTTCTTTTTTCTCTCAGTGTTTCCCCAGTTCATCGAGCCCACCGGCCCCTTTGTGCTGCAGTTTGCCGCGCTGGTGCTGACCTACAGCGCCCTGGTGGTGCTGATCCACTGCCTCTACGCCCTGTTTGCCAAACGCGCCCAGCACTGGCTCACCTCGCCACGCGGCGGGCGCATCGTCAACCGTGCGGCGGCGGTGACTTTCATTTTCTTTGGCACGATGTTGGCGACTGCCAAGCGGGCGGCCTAGCCTTCTGCCCATGCGACACCATCTGCGCATTGCCCGCCCTGTGCGTGATCTGGCCACCACCCAGGCGATGTATTGCCAGGGCCTGGGCCTGCAGGTGCTGGGTCGGTTCGAGAACCACGCGGGCTTTGACGGTGTCATGCTCGGCACTGCCGGCCAGGACCACCACTTTGAATTCACCCACTGCCACAGCCATGTCGTGCTGCCGGCACCTACTACCGAAGACTTGGTGGTGTTCTACATTCCTGCCTTGTCAGAGTGGCAAGCGGCCTGCGCCCGTATGACGGCAGCGGGCTTTCAGCACGTCGCGTCCTTCAATCCCTATTGGGATTTGCATGGCCACACGTACCAAGACCCGGACGGCTACCGTGTAGTTTTGCAGAACGCGGACTGGAGCCCGGGCTAAGACCCATCTGCTTGGGATTCGAGCTGGTGCACTCCAAGGACAGTGAAGACGCTATAGAAATAGTAGCTGCTTGCGCTTATTCTGCGGGCGCAGGGGGCATATTTGACATAGATTTCCCAATGAAGGCATGGTACCAATATCCCCCACATGGGGGATAGTCATAGCGTGCATCTTCGATCAAGATTCCGGTCTATCAAGATCAGATAGGCAGATAGCGGCCCACCAAAGCCCCAAGTCGCAATGAACGAAGCTGAAATCTATTGCCCAAAATGCAAATGGCGCCCCAGTGCCGAAGACCGCTGGGAATGCATGCCCAGTTGCGGAACCATTTGGAACACGTTCTGGACACGCGGCGTCTGCCCCGGTTGCACCTACCATTGGCGCGACACCCAATGCCTGCCTTGCGGCAAGCTATCGCCACACGAGAGTTGGTACCACTATCGCGAGCCAGCCGAAGGGCAAGCATTAGAGTCCAAGGAGGCTTTACAGGTATGAATTGTGGTCAAACTTTGATGTCGCTATGCCGCGATAGGAGACGCCGATAAAGCAACGAAATTGATTTCGCTAGAAAAAATATGAAATTTCACAAGTTACTTGTAGCGGCAAATGCCTTCTTATCTCTGGCCCTGTGTGGTGCTTTAGTTTTATCTGCGAAGGCAACTGAATACCCCAAAAATGTTGAAACTCTAATAGCAACTAAAAAATTTAGGGACGCTTCACTTTCGATTTTTCGGGAGGCGAGTGCCGTTAATCCGAAAGAGTTCTCAATTGCAAAAAATATGGCCAAGGCAGGGTTTCTCGGGGGTGCAATTGAAAGCGCCCAATTGCAATTTCCGGTTGTAAAAACTGCTCTGCTCTTAGAAATTGCAAAGAGCGCCCCGTCTCTTTCACGAGTCAAAAAAAATGAACTCGTACAAATGGCTTACGAGAGTTCAAGTGTTGACATTGGACAGAACTACCTGCGTTCCGGAGATTTGACTCTATTAAGTTTTGCTTTCATGGAGTTGGAGCAAGAACAGAAGGCAAAGTCCACTTATGAGGAGGCAATTAACCTTGCAACCAAGGGCTTGAATGAGCAAGGTAGTGGTGGCTACCGACGCATCACTGAACAATTGGTTGCGGTAGACCTCAAGCTAATTCGAGATTGGATGATTACTTCGCTGATGAAGCAAATAGGTCGCACCCCCGACGCCTTCAACGCGGCATTTTCATACTTAGATTTGGCACGCCTCCAATATCGGCTCAATCAAAGGGACGCTGCTAAGCGTCTGCTTGATTCAGGGATAGCTGCCACGGAAAAGATAGGCGCTGACGCCCCAAGGGCAACAGCAGTTGACGGACTAACTCGATTTGCTTTGGAAATGGGCGAGGTTAAATTTGCTGAGCGATATGGCAATCGAACTCGACTACTACCAGACTACGCGGCGTTTGAAGCTGAACGAGGCAATCGGGTTGAAGCAGTGGCACTGGCATCTCAGCTCCAAAATGGTCTTTATGTTGGATGGAAATCCGAGACTCAATCAAGGCTTGTATCCGACGCCGTGAAGCGGAAGGATTTAGATGCGGCCGTTTTCTATGCAGAGCGGCTGACTGGCTCCTCTATTTTTAGGGAAATGGAAGCGTGGACTCATATCGCTGAACTTCAGCTCTCACAGGGCGAAAACAAAGCAGCGCAGGCGAGTTATGCAAAGGCAAAAGACTCACTGAAAAAGAAAATTGAACATGAATACTATTCTTTTGAGATAAAAGCGACATTGGAGCTTGGCAAGTCTTTGATTCAGAACGGCTTTTTAGAAGACGGGCGTGATGTGGTTTCTACCGCGATTTCGCAAATAAAAACAATACCCCAAAGAAGAATCGAAGACCTGATTTCGGCTCAAACGAAAGTCGCAATGACACTAGTCTCGATTGGCCGCACATCAGAAGCTATGAATCTTCTTTCGGATGCTTATCGTGAGGCTCATGCGTTTCCTCAAGATAAGTCGCTCGCACAGATGAAAAAGGCTGTGCTGCTCAGTGAAATTGCATTGGCCGCCTCAATGTTGCCAACCGCAAGGAGTAAGTAGTTTTTGCAGACTGTATGTCTGCATTCAGCCCGAAGCCGACCTAAACCTTTCCACCCACCACTTCATTCGCCGTCCGAAACGCCTCCACCGACGCTGGCACGCCGCAATAGATAGCCGCGTGCAGCAGCACTTCCTGAATCTCCGCCGCGGTCGCACCGTTGTTCAGCGCACCGCGCACGTGACCCTTGAGTTCGTTTTGTTTGCCCAATGCCGTGAGCATGGCCACGGTGATCAGGCTGCGAGTTTTCAAATCCAGCCCCGGCCGCTGCCAAGTGTCGCCCCAGGCGGCGCGGTTGATGTGGTCCTGGATGGGCTGGGTGAACGGCGTGGTGTTGGCAATGGCTGCCTCCACAAACGCCTCACCCATGACCTGCTTGCGGGTGGCCATGCCGGCCTGGTACTGCGAATCCATGTCGGGGTCTCCAAAAAGAAGTCCCCGAGCATAGCCTTGCTCGGGGACTTTCTGATCAGCCCGTTCGCGTTGAGCTTGTCGAAACGCAGCCCCTGGAAATCAAATGCTTGCGGAGGGCTTCGACAGGCTCAGCCCGAACGGGGGGACTTGTTCCAGTTCTATGCAAGGTCGAAGCGGTCCAGGTTCATGACCTTGGTCCAGGCGGCGACAAAGTCGCGGACGAGCTTCTCCTTGCCGTCCCCACTCGCATACACCTCGGCATAGGCGCGTAGCACCGCGTTCGAGCCGAAGACGAGGTCTGCGCGGGTGCCGGTCCAGCGGGTCTTGCCGCTCTTGCGGTCATTGCCGTTGAACACTTCACCCGTGCCGTCCACAGCCTTCCATTCGACGCCCATGTCCAGCAGGTGGACAAAGAAGTCGTTGGAAAGTGTGCCCACCTTGTCAGTGAAGACCCCGTGCTTGGCGCCGTCGGCGTTCGTGCCCAGCACGCGCAGGCCACCGACCAGTGCGGTCATCTCGGGGGCCGTCAGGGTCAGCAACTGCGCTTTGTCCACCAGCAATGCTTCGGTCGCGGCACCGATAGGACCCTTGCGATAGTTGCGGAAGCCATCGGCCTGCGGCTCCAGCACGGCGAAGGACTCCACATCGGTCTGCGCCTGTGTCGCGTCCACGCGGCCGGCGGTAAAAGGCACGCTCACGTTGACACCCGCCGCCTTGGCCGCCTGCTCCACACCGACCACACCGGCGAGCACGATCACATCGGCCAATGACAGCTTGCCTGCAATGCCTTGCAACTTTGCCACCGCCTTTGCGACGCCCTTGTTCACGTCCCAATCCTTCTGCGGTGCCAGCGCCAGGCGTGCACCATTGGCACCACCACGCTTGTCACCACCGCGGAAGGTGGAAGCCGAGGCCCAGGCCACCGACACCAGCTCGCCCACGCTGAGGCCGGAGGCAGCGATCTTGGCCTTGGCGTCGGCAATATCGGCGGCCGTGGGCTGGAGGGTTGCGGCAGGCAGCGGGTCTTGCCAGATCAAATCTTCCTTGGGCACTTCGGGGCCCAGGTAGCGCGCCTTGGGGCCCATGTCGCGGTGGGTCAGCTTGAACCAGGCGCGGGCGAAGGCTTCGGCGAAGGCCTGCGGGTCAGCATGGAACTTCTTGGAGATCGCACCGAATGCGGGGTCAAAGCGCAGCGTCAGGTCGGTGGTCAGCATCGTGGGTTTGTGGAACTTGCCCTTCACATGCGCGTCGGGGATGACGTTCGGCGCGTTCTTGGCGGTCCACTGCTTTGCACCTGCGGGCGACTTGGTCAGTTCCCATTCGTACTTGAACAGGTTCTCGAAGAAGTTGTTGCTCCATTGCGCAGGCGTGGTGGTCCAGGTCACTTCCAGGCCGCTGGAGATGGTGTCCTTGCCATGGCCCTGCCCAAAGTTGCTGTTCCAGCCCAGACCTTGCGCCTCAATGCCCGCACCTTCGGGTTCCGGCCCCTTGTGCGATTCAGGCGCAGCGCCATGGGCCTTGCCAAAGGTGTGGCCGCCGGCGATCAGCGCGACGATCTCTTCGTCGTCCATCGCCATACGGTAGAACGTGGCGCGGATGTCCTTGGCCGCGGCCAGGTAGTCGCCGCTGGCGTTGGGGCCCTCGGGGTTCACGTAGATCAGGCCCATGTGCGTGGCGGCCAGGTTCTTGTCCAGTTCGCCCTCGCCCTTGTTGCGGTCACCGCCCCCGCTGAAGCGCTTATCCGCAGCCAGCCAGGAGGTCTCGGAACCGAAGTTCACATCCATGTCGGGTTCCCACACATCTTCGCGTCCGCCGGCAAAACCGAAGGTACGAAAGCCCATGCTCTCCAGCGCCACATTGCCGGCCAGGATGAACAGGTCGGCCCAAGAAATCTTCTGACCGTATTTCTGTTTGATCGGCCACAGCAGGCGGCGCGTCTTGTCGATGTTGACGTTGTCGGGCCAGGAGTTCAGGGGTGCAAAGCGTTGCTGCCCGCGTCCGCCGCCGCCACGGCCGTCGAGCGTGCGGTAAGTGCCGGCGCTGTGCCAGGCCATGCGGACCATCTGTGGGCCGTAGTGGCCAAAGTCGGCTGGCCACCAGTCTTGGCTGTCGATCATCAGTTTGACGAGGTCGGCCTTGAGCGCCTTGTAATCGAGCTTCTTGAATTCTTCGGCGTAGTTGAATGTTTCGCCCAGCGGGTTGGACTTGTTGCTGTGTTGGTTCAGCAGATCTACACGCAGCTGGTTGGGCCACCAATCCTTGTTCGCAGTGCCTCCACCGGCTGCATGGTGGAAGGGGCACTTGGCTTCGTTTGACATGGGTCTCTCCTTGGATGGGTTGTGACGGGTGCGGGATTCAGTGTAGGTTTGACATACCTATCAATCAACATGGTTTTATTAATTAAATCTATAGTCAAAGCCAATGCCCTGCGCCCATCCGATTGCAAGACCCCGCGCGCGGCCTATCATTCCCCCGACAACATGCTCACATGCAGTGACAAGGAGACCCCATGGCCCCGCCCCGCTATCCCCTGCCCGACCTCAACACCCTGCCCGAGGACATACGCGCCAAGATTCTGGAGGTGCAGGAGAAATCCGGCTTTGTACCCAACGTGTTCCTGGCGTTTGCGCGCCGCCCGGCCGAGTGGCGCGCGTTCTTTGCCTACCACGATGCACTGATGCTGCGCGAGGACAGCAGCCTGACCAAGGGTGAGCGCGAGATGATCATCACGACCACCAGCGCGGCCAACCAGTGCCTGTACTGCGTGGTGGCGCACGGTGCCATTCTGCGCATCTACGAGAAGAAGCCGCTGGTGGCCGACCAGGTGGCGGTGAACTACCGCAAGGCCGATATCACACCGCGCCAGCGTGCGATGCTGGACTTTGCGATGAAGGTCTGCCTGCACAGCGCCACCGTGGAAGACGCGGACTTTGCAACGCTCCACGCACACGGCTTTGACGACGAAGACATCTGGGACATTGCCGGCATCACCGCCTTCTTCGGCCTCTCGAACCGCATGGCCAATGTGACCAGCATGATGCCCAACCCCGAGTTCTATTTGCTGGGCCGCGTGCCCAAGACCAAAGCGTAAGGAAAGCACCTTTATGCAACGCGCGCGCCCCCTTTACGCGGCCCTGCTGACGGCAGCCCTGGCGGGCTGTGCCAGCGCGCCCGGTAGCCTGCATTACGACGTGCCCACGCAGCCCGAGGGCGCCAGCGGCATCACCGCCAAGCCCGGCTGGGCGACGCGCACCTATGCCGTGGCAGCCGCCAACCCGCTGGCCACCGACGCCGGGCAGCAGGTGCTGCGCGCCGGCGGCAGCGCGGTGGATGCGGCGATTGCGGTGCAGATGGTGCTGGCGCTGGTGGAGCCGCAAAGCAGTGGCATTGGCGGCGGTGCCTTCCTGCTGCACTTTGATGGCAAGACCACGCAGGCCTTTGATGGGCGCGAGATCGCTCCCGCGAAAGCCACCCCGCAGCTGTTTCTGGATAGCAGCGGCCAGCCGCTGAAGTTTGCCGACGCGGTGGTGGGCGGCCGCTCGGTGGGCGTGCCCGGCGCCGTGGCCATGCTCGCGCTAGCGCACCGGCAGCACGGGCGCCTGCCCTGGGCACAACTGTTTGTGCCGGCCATCACCCTGGCCACACAGGGCTTTGCAGTGAGTCCGCGCATGGCCACGCTGCTGGCCGCCGAACCCGCGTTGAAGAAAGACCCGGTGGCTGCCGCCTATTTCTACGACACGCAAGGCAAGCCGTGGCCTGCAGGCCATGTGCTGCGCAACCCCGAGCTGGCCGCAGTGCTGCAACGCATTGCCAACGAAGGCCCCAACGCGCTACTGCAGGGTGACGTAGCCCGTGCCATTGCCACCAAGGTGCAAAGCCACCCCAGCAATCCCGGCACACTGAGCACACAAGACCTGGCGACCTACCAGCCCCTGGTGCGCGAACCGCTGTGCTTTGACTACAGCGTCAAACCCAGGGACTACCGCATCTGCGGCATGCCGCCGCCCAGTTCGGGGGCCATTGCGATTGGGCAGATCCTCGGTCTGCTGCACAACACGCCCGCCTCCAGCTTGCCGCTGGCGCAGGGCCTGCCCACCGAACAGTGGCTGCACCTCTATACCGAAGCATCGCGTCTGGCGTTTGCCGACCGTGCACAGTACGTGGCGGACCCGGCCTTTGTGGCAGCGCCCGGTGGCAATTGGCAAAGCATGCTGGAGCCCGGCTACTTGGCCGCACGCGCCAAAGCTATCGACGCCAACCCCCAGGGCAAGCGCATGCCCAATGCCCCGCCCGGCCAGCCCGGTGCAATGCGCGTGGGCTATGCGCCCATGCCAGAGCAGATCGAATACGGCACCTCCCACATCTCGGTGGTCGACGCCTATGGCAATGCCCTGGCCATGACCACTACCATCGAAGACGCCTGGGGTTCGCGCCAGATGGTCAACCGCGGCGTGGGACTCTCTGGCGGCTTCTTGCTGAACAACCAGCTCACCGATTTCAGCTTCAGCCCCACCGGCGCGGACGGGCAGCCGATTGCCAACCGCGTCGAACCCGGCAAGCGGCCGCGGTCCAGCATGGCGCCCACCCTGGTGTTTGACAAGGCCACGGGCCAGCTCGTCATGAGCGGTGGCAGCCCGGGTGGCGCGCTGATCATCCATTTCACCGCCAAGACCCTCTACGGCGTGCTGCACTGGGGGCTGAACACCCAGCAGGCCATTGACCTGCCCAACTTCGCGTCGCTGGGCGGCCCCACGCTGCTGGAGGAAAAGCGCTTTGACACGGCGACCGTCGACGCCCTCAAGGCACGCGGCCATCCCGTGGTGGAGGCGCCCATGCCCAGTGGTCTACAGGCCATCCAGCGCACGACCACCGGCTACTTTGGCGGCGCGGACCCGCGGCGCGAAGGGGTGGTGCTGGGCGACTAGCGGCAGATTTACAAGCCAAATCAGCCTCCAGCCCCTATGGAACGTGCGCAGGCAGCTATACAAACAATAGCAAATCAGAATCTAACCCGCAATTCCGCGCCGGGCCGCCCCAAGGGGAATTAGCCCCCCTTTGGGGGGCAGCGACCCGCGTAGCGGCGGAGCGTGGGGGCCACGTTCTTACAATTCACCCATGGCCATCCCCCAAACCTTCATCCAGGAACTGATCGCACGGGCGGACGTGGTGGAGATCGTGGGCCGCTATGTGCAGCTCAAAAAGGGCGGCGCCAACTTCATGGGCCTGTGCCCGTTCCATGGCGAGAAGTCGCCCTCGTTCTCGGTCAGCCCGGCCAAACAGTTCTACCACTGCTTCGGCTGCGGCAAGAACGGCAACGCCATTAGCTTTCTGATGGAACACGCAGGCATGACCTTCATCGAAGCCGTGAAGGACCTGGCCGGCCAGTACGGCATGGTGGTGCCCGAGGAAGAAGGTTCGCCCGAAGACCGCGCCCGCGCGCTGGCCCAGCGGCAAAAGCAGAACACCTTGACCGACGTGCTGGAAAAGGCCGGCGAGGCCTACCGCAAGCACTTGCGTCAGTCAGACCGCGCCAAGGACTATTTCAAAGGCCGCGGCCTGTCCGGCGAAATCGCCAAACAGTTCGGTCTGGGCTACGCGCCCGAAGGCTGGCGCAGCCTGGCTAGCGTGTTCCCGCACTACGACGATCCGCTGCTTGTCGAAAGCGGTTTGGTAATTTCCAACACCGAAGACGGCAGCACCGAGGAAAAGCGCTACGACCGCTTCCGCGACCGCGTGATGTTCCCCATCCGCAACATCAAGGGCGAGTGCATAGGCTTTGGCGGGCGCGTGCTGGGCGACGACAAGCCCAAATACCTGAACTCCCCCGAAACCCCAGTGTTCAGCAAGGGGCGCGAGCTCTACGGCCTGTTTGAGGCCCGCAACGCGCTGCGCGAACAGGGCTATGTGCTGGTCACCGAAGGCTATATGGACGTGGTGGCGCTGGCGCAGTTGGGCTTTCCCAATGCGGTGGCCACGCTGGGCACGGCCTGCACCGCGGACCATGTGCACAAGCTGTTCCGTTTCACCGATTCCGTGGTGTTCAGCTTCGACGGCGACGCCGCGGGGCGCCGTGCCGCCCGCAAGGCGCTGGACGCGGCTCTGCCCTACGCGACCGATGTGCGCAGCATCAAGTTTTTGTTTTTGCCACCCGAGCATGACCCCGACAGCTTCATCCGCGCCCATGGCAAGGAGGCTTTTGCGCGCTACGTGGGCGAGGCCACGCCGCTGAGCCGCTTTCTGGTGGAATCGGCCCGTGAAGGTTGCGATCTCACAACTGCCGAAGGCCGCGCGCGCATGGCCAGCAACGCCAAGCCGCTGTGGAGCCTGCTGCCCGACGGCGCCCTCAAACTGCAACTCATCACCGAGCTGGCCACGCAAGTGCAATTGCCCAGCCAGGAACTGGCCGTGTTGTGGGCCCACAGCGGCGCCCCCGCCCGGTCCCATGCCCCACGCGACGATTGGCAGGCCGATCCCGACGGGGAACCCAGCGCCGCGTCTGCCGCCTGGAGCCACCCACTGGACGGCGAAGGCACCGGCGCCTGGAAAGGCAAGCGCGAGTGGAAAGGCAAATGGGAAGGCAAGGGCAAATGGGAGGGTAAAAACCGTTGGGAGAACCAGCGCCCCAACCGCCCGCCACTGCGCGGCCCACTGGCCAGCCGCGCCGACCACGCCACCCGCATCCTGCTGGGCCATGCCGCGCTGTGGGAGGCGCTGTCCGGTGAAGACCACGGCCTGCTGTGCGAACTGCCCGAGCCCCACGGCCCGCTGATGGTCTGGCTGGAAACCCAGTTGCACGAGCACGGCCCCCTGCCCTGGGAGGCGCTGCGCGCCGGCCTGGAGGGCCACCCGGCGCAGGATCTGGCCCTGCGCCTGATGTCGGACACCGGCGTGCCGGTGGAGCCCACGGCCGAATCCGCCGCCGAGCTGCGCGACCTGCTCAACCGCATGCTCATTGAGCGCATCAAGGAACAGGAAACCCAGGCCATCGAGGACGCCAAGGCCGACCCCAGCGCCCTGCAACGCTACCGGGAACTGCAGGCCCGGCGTCGCGAACTGGAAAAATTGCAAATCGACGGTATAATCCAAGGTTGATTCGGCAAGAGCGACAGCAGCACCTCCGGGCCAGGCCAAACGATGACACTGATCACGACCGGCCACCTTACCGCAAGGACTGCACTCCAAATGATCGCCCTCCCTTCTTGCCACTGGGGAATATTCCTCCCTGTCATGCCAACTACGCCCTGCGCCACCGCGCTGTAGAAGGCGCCTGTTCCGTCCCTGTGTTTTTTGATGTTCTGAGGTTCTTGCATGCCCGCTTCAAAATCTGCCAAGCCAGTTCAGTCCGCCACCAAATCTGCAGCCAAGTCCGCGCCCAAGACCGATAAGAAAGCCCCGCCCGTGCCCGCATCCAAAACCCCCGCCGTCAAATCCAAAGCCGCCCAGTTGAAAGAGGCCGCCGATGCACTGCTGGCGGCAGCAGAATCGCAGCCTAAGAAAAAGCCGGGCCGCCCGCCCAAAGCTGCCGCTGCAGAGTCCAGCGCCCCGCCCAAGACCGGCGCCAAGCGCGGCCGCAAGCCCAAGGCCGGTGCAGAAAGCTCTGCCGACGATCTGGACATGTCCGACATCGAAGCCGACCTGGCAGGTGATGAACCCGCGGTGGCCCCTGGCGAAAAGGTCAAGCCTTTGCGCATGAAGATCAGCAAGGCGAAAGAACGCGCCTTGATGAAGGAATTCGGTCTGGACGAGACCGTGCTGTCCGAAGAGGACATGGCCAAGCGCCGCGCGCGCCTGAAGGCCCTGATCACCCTGGGCAAGACCCGCGGCTACCTGACCCACGGCGAAATCTCCGACCACTTGCCCGACAAGCTGGTCGACGCGGAAACGCTGGAAGTCGTGATCTCCATGTTGAACGACATGGGCGTCGCCGTGTATGAGCAGACCCCCGACGCAGAAACCCTGCTGCTGAACAACAACGTTTCTACCGCTGCCACCGTAGAAGAAGCCGAAGAAGAAGCCGAAGCGGCCCTGTCCACCGTGGACAGCGAATTCGGCCGCACCACCGACCCGGTGCGCATGTACATGCGCGAAATGGGCACGGTCGAGCTGCTGACCCGTGAAGGCGAAATCGAAATCGCCAAGCGCATCGAAGGCGGCCTGATGGCCATGATGGAAGCGATCTCCGCCTCCCCCGCCACCATCGCCGAAATCCTGCGCTTGGGCGAAGAGATCCGTGAAGGCAAGGTCGTCATCACCACCATCGTGGACGGCTTCTCCAACCCTAATGAGGCCGACGACTATGTGGCCGAAGAAGACTTCGACGAGTTCGATGAAGCCGACGATGACGACGGCAAGGGCGGCTCCAAGGCGCTGACCAAGAAGCTCGAAGAACTCAAGAAGCAGGCGCTGGAGCGCTTTGACAAGCTGCGCGAGCTGTTCGAAAAAGTGCACAAGGTCTACGACAAGGAAGGCTACGGTACGCCCCACTACGTCAAGGCCCAGCATGCGCTGAGCGAAGAGCTGATGACCATCCGCTTCACCGCCAAGGCCATCGAGAAGCTGTGCGACATGGTGCGCGGCCAGGTCGACGATGTGCGCAAAAAAGAGCGCGAACTGCGCCGCATCATCGTAGACAAGTGCGGCTACCCGCAGGAACACTTCATCACCGACTTCAGCGGCCGCGACAAGAACGGCAACAAGGTTGCGTCCAATCTGCTGAACCTCAAGTGGATCGAGAAGCAGGCTGCGGCCGGCAAGCCCTGGAGCTCCGTGATGGGCCGCAACATCCCGCCAGTGCAGGATTTGCAGCAAAAGCTGATGGACCTGCAAGCCAAGGTGGTCGTGCCGCTGGACCAGCTGAAAGACATCAACAAGCGCATGAACGAGGGTGAACACTCCTCGCGCGCGGCCAAGAAGGAAATGATCGAGGCCAACCTGCGCCTGGTGATTTCCATCGCCAAGAAGTACACCAACCGCGGCCTGCAATTCCTGGACCTGATCCAGGAAGGCAACATCGGTTTGATGAAGGCCGTGGACAAGTTCGAATACCGCCGCGGCTACAAGTTCTCGACCTACGCCACCTGGTGGATTCGCCAGGCCATTACCCGCTCCATCGCGGACCAGGCGCGCACCATCCGCATTCCGGTGCACATGATCGAAACCATCAACAAGATGAACCGCATCAGCCGCCAGCACCTGCAGGAGTTCGGCTTCGAGCCCGATGCTTCCGTGTTGGCCGCCAAGATGGAGATCCCGGAAGACAAGATCCGCAAGATCATGAAGATCGCCAAAGAGCCGATTTCCATGGAAACGCCGATCGGGGATGATGACGACAGCCACCTGGGCGACTTCATCGAAGACAGCGCCAACACCGCGCCCATGGAAGCCGCGATGCAGGCCGGCCTGCGCGATGTGGTCAAGGACATCCTGGACAGCCTGACACCGCGCGAAGCCAAGGTGCTGCGCATGCGTTTCGGTATCGAGATGACTTCCGACCACACGCTGGAAGAGGTGGGCAAGCAGTTCGACGTGACGCGCGAACGCATCCGCCAGATCGAGGCCAAGGCGCTGCGCAAGCTCAAGCACCCCAGCCGTTCGGACAAGCTGCGCAGCTTCACCGATACGCTGTAATTTCAAGCAAAATAGCGCCCTGGGCCGCATACAGCGTGCGCAGGGCGCTATTTTTTTGAGAGCGAACAAGCAACCATGGCGATAGACCACACCTACAAGCTCGCAGGCATCATGGGCTGGCCCGTGGGCCATTCCCGCTCCCCCGTCATCCACAACCACTGGATCGCACAGCACGGCCTGCAGGGTGCCTATGTCAAGCTCGCAGTGCAGCCCACGCAACTGGCCACTGCCCTGCGCGGCCTGCCGGCGCTGGGTTTTGCCGGCTGCAACCTCACCATTCCGCACAAGGTCGCGGCCATGGCACTGGTGGACCATTTGGAACCACTGGCGCAGCGCATTGGCGCCGTCAACACCATCGTGGTCGGTGCCGACGGATCGCTGACCGGGCGCAATACCGATGCCTACGGCTTCATCCAGAGCCTGCGGGACGCCCAGCCCGGCTGGCGCGCCGATGCAGGGCCGGCTACCGTGATCGGTGCCGGCGGTGCGGCGCGTGCGGTGCTGGCCGGTCTGCTGGATAGTGGCGCGGTGGAGGTGCGGCTCACCAACCGCAGCGCAGCCAAGGCCCAGGAACTGGCGCAGGAATTTGGCAAGCATGTACACGCGGTGCCCTGGGCACAACGCCATGAGGCACTGGCCGGTGCGGCGCTGCTGGTCAACACCACCAACCAGGGCATGCAGGGCGAACCGGCATTGGATCTGAAACTGGATCTGCTGCCCAGCACCGCCCTGGTGTCGGACGCCATCTATGTGCCGCTGGAAACGCCGCTATTGACCGCTGCACGGCAGCGCGGCAATGCCACTGTCAACGGACTGGGGATGCTGCTGAACCAGGCGCGCCCGGCGTTTGAGGCATGGTTCGGCGTACTGCCCGACATCACCCCGGACCTGCTGGCCCGGGTGCAAGCCACGTTTTAAGCGGTTTGCTTGGCCGCGCGCGCGGCCACAAAACCGAAGGCGAACTGCAGCACTTCTTCGAGTGACAGTTCAATGGCGTGGCGCTCCTGCTCGGTCAGGTAAAACATCATGTCAACATCATGGCGCACATAGCGTGCGGGCAGGCGGTTCAGCGCAACGCAGGCCACATCGGCCAGCATGTCCGCTGAAAATTGCGGATGGGCCTGGGCACGCCGTGCCACTTCTTCGAAAACGAGGCGTTCGTAATAGTTGTGAACCTGCTCGAAATTAAACACCATGGATACCTCCAAAGCACGGGATCACCGGATCCGTCGCTGCCGTTCCACCTTAGCACCACTGGTACGCACTGACAAGTAGCGTACAACCCTAGGAAAGGGCTCCTAGGTCGTATCCATACCCGGCTTGTAGTCGGACTCCAGCACCACATTCCAGCGACCTATGAGCGTCGCCAGCAACAGGGCCAGCACACCGCTGGCCAGCACCACACTCCAGGCGTACAGCCATTGGCCGTCAAAGGCACCAAACAGGCTGGCGCGGAAGGCCTGAACCACCCAGCTAAAGGGCAACCAACTGTGGATGGCACGGAAGAACCCGCCGCTCAACTCCACCGGCATCACACCGCCGCCAGCCGCCAGCTGCAAGGTCATGAGCAACACTGCCAACAACTTGCCCGCTTCCCCAAACACGCGCAGCATGGCAAACACCATCGCCAGAAATACCAGCGATGCCGTCGCCACGGTGAGTACAAAGGTCAGGTAATTAGGCACCTGCACGCCCAGGCCAAACACCACCATCAGTGATGCCATGCCGGCTTGCAACAGCACCACGCACGCCGGCGCGCTAAATTTGCCGAGTACCTTGGCCAGTCCGGGCACTGCGCTGTGCTGCGCCAGCAGCAAGCGCATATTGAACAGATAGGCCGTCATCACCGCACCAATCCACAAGGCCACCGACACCATGTTGGGCGCGAAGGCGCTGCCGTTGTTGGCCACCGGGGCCAGTATCTCCAGCGCAGGCTCCACCGAATCGGCCAGTCCGCGTGCGCTGCCATCGAGCTTGTCCACCGACTTGGGCAGGGACGCGTCCAGCAGTTCGATTCCGCCCAACACGCGGGCCGCTCCGTCGGCCAAGGCTTTGCCACTGGCTGCGAAAGTGTCCAGCACGGCGTCCTCCGGCAGCTTGCTGGCGATGGTGTGCACGCCCTCACCCAGAGCCCCCACACCGTCCACCAGCTTGGCGGTGCCTGCCTCCAGTTGCCCAGCCCCTTGCGTCAACTGCTTGTTGGCATCGCGCGCCTTGCCCAAGCCGTCTGCCAATTGCGCACCACCCGCCGCCAGGTCGCCCGCGCCCTTGGATATCTTGCTGCCAACGATGGGCAGGCCGGCCGTTTGTTCGCGCATCTGGGAGGCGCCATCGGTCAGCTTGCCGGCGCCGGCCTGCAATTGCTCCAGGCCCTTACCCAACTCGTTTTGCCCGGCATGGAGCGTCTGCATGCCGCCCTTGAGGGCTTGCAGGTCGGTGTCGGCGGGCCATTTCGCGTCCAGCGTACGCACCCCACCACCCACTTGCTTGAAACCACCCGCGACCTGTTGCGCCGCGCCACTGTAGGCGTTGGCGCCATCGCGCAGGGTCTGCGCACCGGCGTGCAACTGCGCCACGCCGGCCTTGAGGTTTTGCAGGCTCTGGCCCGAGCCATCCAGTTTGGATAGCACCAAGGCCCAGCGCTTTTCGTTCAGGGTCTCATTGACCTGGTGGCCCAGCTCGACTGCAAAACGCTTGGCAAAACCGGCCGCCGAGTAGTTGTTGCCTTCGGACAGGATGACGCGCACCTTGCCGCCACCGGCCGTGGCCCCTGGCACCGCCGTAGCGCTGAAATCCGCGGGGATGACCACGGCAAAGGCAATGTCACCGCTACGCACTGCCGCCTGGGCCGCCTGGGCATCCGCCATAGGTTGGTAGCCGAAGCTGCCCTTCTTGACCAGGTTGGCACTGAGCTCCGTACCCACATTGACCGACTGGCCCTGGTAGTGGATGCCCGCATCCAGATTGACCAGGCCCACCGGCAAATCGCTGGTCTTGGCATTCGGGTCCCAGACGCTGGACAGGTAGATCAACGAATAGACCGCCGGCACCAGCGAGATTGCAACCACCGCCAGCTTCAGGCGCGGGAAACGCTGGAAAAGCTGAAATTCAGAACGCCCGACATCAAAAGTTGCTTGACGCAGCTTGCGAAGGTATTGCACGATATTCATCTACAGAATTGTGCATGATTCCGGATTCGGGAGGGCATCTAGCTATGAAACTTGTAGCAGCCGGAAAACTGCGATATAGTTTCCCCCTGAATCAACAGCTGTCAACGCGCCGACCCGGTCTTCCATGCCGTACGGCAGTCCGGCCAAACGCATCGAGGAGAGGTAATTAATGAGTGCAAAAGAATCGGTCGCCATTGGCCAGTTGCTGGGCCTGTTGGAATCCCGCTACGCCATGCGTGTTTTGTGGGCCTTGCGTGACGGACATGCACAAACCTTTCGCCTTTTGCAGGACAGTGTGGGAGGCATCACTCCCAATACCCTGAACACCCGTATCAAGGAATTGCGCGACGCCGGGCTTCTGACCCACGGCGGCGAAGGCTATGCTGTCACAGCCGCAGGCGGTGACCTGCTCAAACGCCTGGGTGATCTGCAGGCTTTTGCCAGCAAATGGGCTGCCGGACAGTCCAAAAAGTCCAAGTAATTCTCCCTTGCCGGGCACCTTGCCCTGCAGCAGATCAAAGACAGGCCGGGCCTGTCTTTTTTTGTCTGCGGCATAATTTCGGCTTTTCTGTTTGCGGCGCCCTGTCGGTGCGCGCAACCAGCTACTATTTTTATAGCAAAAAGGCCACACCATGAACACCACTCCCAGCGGACTGCAATACGAAGACAGCGTAGAAGGCTCCGGCCCCGTCGCAACCAAGGGCCAAAGCGTCACGGTGCACTACACCGGTTGGCTCTATAACGATGGCGTCCAGGGCGCCAAGTTCGACTCCAGCAAAGACCGCAACGACCCGTTCGTGTTCAGCCTGGGTGCCGGCATGGTGATCCGCGGCTGGGACGAAGGCGTGGCCGGAATGAAGGTGGGCGGCGCCCGTACCCTGATCATCCCCGCCGCCCTGGGCTATGGCGCACGTGGCGCTGGCGGTGTCATTCCGCCCAATGCCACCCTGAAATTTGACGTGGAATTGCTGGGCGTTTCGGGCTAAAACCCGCTTTTTCCCTCTTGAATTGGTGTTTCTGGCCCCCATTTAGGGTGCCAGAAACCGCAAATTGGTGTTTTTTGGCACCCCATGCGGGTTGCCGAAAACCGCAAACCCCGAGTTTTTCATGTCCGACAATAATCCCTCTTCTCCCAATACCGCAGCGGCACAAAGCTACCAAAGCACCGAAGACCTGGCATCCGCCCAGGCTGCGTCAGAAGTCGATCCCCTGATCCAGGCCCAGGCTGAGCTGGCTACCCTGCAAGCCAAAAGCAGTGAACTGGCCGACCAGTACCTGCGCGCCAAGGCCGAAGCCGAGAACGCCCGCCGCCGTGCCGACGATGAAATTTCCAAGGCCCGCAAATTTGCGGTGGAAAGCTTTGCCGAAAGCCTGTTGCCTGTGGCAGACAGCCTGGAAGCCGGTTTGGTGATCAAGGATGCCAGCGTCGAGCAAATCCGTGAAGGCGCCCAGGCCACCCTGCGCCAACTGGTCGCTGCGTTGGAACGCAACAAGGTCATTGCCATCAACCCGCCCGCCGGGACCAAGTTTGACCCGCACCAGCACCAGGCCATCAGCGTGGTGCCGTCCGAGCAGGAAGCCAACACGGTCGTCAGCGTATTGCAAAAGGGCTATTCCATTGCAGACCGCGTGCTGCGCCCGGCGCTGGTCACTGTGTCTGCCCCCCAATAACAGGCACATCCACACCGATTGGACGTTGGGACCCTGAATTACCCCCAATCAACCTGTGGGCTCTTGAAACTGCTTCAGCAGCCCACACGTTCAACACATCTGAATTTTTAAGCATCTAGGAGTACATCATGGGAAGAATCATCGGCATTGACCTCGGCACCACCAACAGCTGCGTGGCCATCATGGAGGGCAACACCCCCAAGGTCATCGAAAACGCAGAAGGCGCGCGCACCACACCGTCCATCATTGCCTACCAAGAGGATGGCGAAGTGCTGGTCGGCGCGTCTGCCAAGCGCCAGTCCGTCACCAACCCCAAGAACACGCTGTACGCAGTGAAACGCCTGATCGGCCGCAAGTTCTCTGAAAAAGAAGTGCAGAAGGACATCGACCTGATGCCCTACACCATCGCTGCTGCCGACAACGGCGACGCCTGGGTGGAAGTGCGCGGCAACCGCATGGCCCCCCAACAGGTCAGCGCCGACGTGCTGCGCAAGATGAAGAAGACGGCAGAAGACTACCTGGGTGAAGCCGTCACCGAAGCCGTGATCACGGTGCCCGCCTACTTCAACGACGCCCAACGCCAGGCCACCAAGGACGCTGGCCGGATTGCCGGTCTGGACGTCAAGCGCATCATCAATGAACCTACCGCTGCCGCGCTGGCCTTCGGTATGGACAAGAACGAAAAGGGCGACCGCAAGATCGCCGTGTACGACCTGGGTGGCGGCACGTTTGACGTGTCCATCATCGAAATCGCCGATGTCGATGGCGAGAAGCAATTCGAAGTGCTGTCCACCAACGGCGACACCTTCCTGGGCGGTGAAGACTTCGACCAGCGCGTGATCGACTTCATCATTGCCGAGTTCAAGAAAGAACAAGGTGTGGATCTGTCCAAGGACGTGCTGGCCCTGCAGCGCCTGAAAGAAGCCGCTGAGAAAGCCAAGATCGAACTCTCCAGCAGCGCGCAGACCGACATCAACCTGCCCTACGTGACGGCCGATGCATCCGGCCCCAAGCACCTGAACATCAAGTTGACCCGCGCCAAGCTCGAAGCCCTGGTAGAAGAACTGATCGAGCGCACCATTGCCCCCTGCCGTACCGCCATGAAGGACGCCGGCGTATCCGCCGCCGACATCAACGACGTGATCCTGGTCGGCGGCATGACCCGCATGCCCAAGGTGCAGGAAAAGGTCAAGGCACTGTTCGGCAAAGAGCCGCGCAAGGACGTCAACCCGGACGAAGCCGTGGCCGTCGGCGCTGCCATCCAGGGCCAGGTGCTGGGCGGCGACCGCAAGGACGTGCTGCTGCTGGACGTGACACCTTTGTCTCTGGGTATTGAAACCCTGGGCGGTGTCATGACCAAGATGATCACCAAGAACACCACCATCCCGACCAAGTTCGCACAGACCTTCTCCACCGCCGACGACAACCAGCCGGCCGTGACCATCAAGGTGTTCCAGGGCGAGCGCGAGATTGCGACGGCCAACAAGATGCTGGGCGAATTCAACCTTGAAGGCATCCCGCCCGCAGCGCGTGGCACGCCGCAGATCGAAGTGTCGTTCGACATCGACGCCAACGGCATCCTGCACGTCGGCGCCAAGGACAAGGGCACCGGCAAGGAAAACAAGATCACCATCAAGGCCAACTCCGGCCTGTCTGAAGAAGAAATTCAGCAGATGGTCAAGGACGCCGAGCTGAACGCCGCCGACGACAAGAAGAAGCTGGAACTGGTGCAGGCCAAGAACCAGGCCGATGCCGCTGTGCACAGCGTCAAGAAGAGCCTGACCGAATACGGTGACAAGCTCGACGCTGGCGAGAAGGAAAAGATCGAAGCCGCCATCAAGGACCTGGAAGACGCGCTCAAGAGCGATGACAAGGCCACCATCGAAGCCAAGAACGAGGCCCTGATGACCGCCAGCCAGAAGCTGGGCGAGAAGATGTACGCCGACGAACAAGCCAAGCAGACCGCCCAAGCGGCAGCAGGCGAAGCCCCACAAGCCGAGCCTCAAGCTAGCAGCGAGCACAAGGCTTCGCGCCCGGCCGACGACAACGTGGTCGACGCCGAAGTCAAGGAAGTCAAGAAGGGCTAAGAGCGCACCGTAGCGCAAGCTGCCAAAGCGCGCCGCGTTGAACCCTTCCGGGACTTCAACGCGGCTTTTGTGTTGAAACGAGGCGCAGAGAAACCATGGCCAAACGAGACTATTACGAAACCCTGGGCGTTGCCAAGAACGCTTCTGAGGAAGACATCAAAAAGGCCTATCGCAAGCTGGCGATGAAGCACCACCCTGACCGCAACCAAGGGGACAGCGCTAAGGTCGCAGAAGAGAAATTCAAGGAGGCCAAGGAAGCCTACGAAATGCTGTCGGACGCGCAAAAGCGCGCCGCCTACGACCAGTACGGCCACGCCGGTGTGGACCCCAACCGCGGCGGTGGCCCCGGTGCAGAGGGCTTCGGTGGCTTTGCCGAAGCTTTTGGCGATATTTTTGGCGACATGTTTGGCCAGCAGCGCGGACGCGCCGGTGGTGGCCGTCAGGTCTACCGTGGCAGCGACCTGAGCTACGCCATGGAAATCACACTCGAAGAAGCCGCCAGGGGCAAAGACGCCCAGATCCGCATTCCGAGCTGGGACAACTGCGATACCTGCAAGGGCACTGGCGCCAAGCCCGGCACCCAGGTCAAGACCTGCGGCACCTGCAACGGCGCAGGCCAGGTCCAAATGCGGCAGGGATTCTTCAGCGTGCAGCAGACCTGCCCCACCTGCCGCGGTGCCGGCAAGGTCATTCCCGAACCCTGCCTGTCCTGCCATGGCCAAGGCAAGATCAAGCGCCAGAAAACCCTGGAAGTGAAGATCCCGGCCGGCATCGACGGCGGCATGCGCATCCGCAGCGCCGGCAACGGTGAGCCGGGAACCAACGGCGGGCCCGCAGGCGACCTCTACATCGAAATCCGTCTCAAGAAGCACGACATCTTCGAGCGCGACGGAGACGACCTGCATTGCTCAGTGCCCATCAGCATGGTGAGTGCAGCACTGGGCGGCGAAATCGACGTGCCCACGCTGGCTGGCAAGGCTGCCATCGATATTCCCGAAGGCACGCAAAGCGGCAAGCAGTTCCGCCTGCGCGGCAAGGGCATCAAGGGTGTGCGTTCCAGCTACCCCGGTGACCTGTACTGCCACATTGCCGTGGAAACACCGGTCAAGCTCAGTGAGCACCAGCGCCGCCTGCTGCGCGAACTCGACGAATCCTTCAAAAAGGGCGGCAGCAAGCATTCGCCTTCGGGTGACAGCTGGACGGACCGGCTCAAGGGCCTCTTTAGCTGATCCAGGTCAAACACCGCCCCTGAAGCTCAACCAAAACCTGCCGACCGGTCTATAAAGGGCCGCTCGGCAGGTTTTCTTTTTGGGGGGATCAACATGGGTGTCAGCATCACTTTTCTGGGCGGTGCCAACACCGTCACGGGCTCCAAGTACCTAGTGCGCCACGACGGCCGAACTCTCCTGGTGGACTGCGGTCTGTTCCAGGGCTATAAGCAGCTGCGTCTGCGCAACTGGACTCCTCTGCCCGTGGCACCAGACCAGGTGGACGCGGTCGTTCTGACCCATGCGCATCTGGACCACAGTGGCTACCTGCCCCTGCTGGTCAAAGAGGGGTTTGCCGGCCACGTCTACGCATCTTCCGGCACACGCGATTTGTGCCGCATCCTGCTGCCGGACAGCGGCCACATCCAGGAGGAGGATGCCGCCTTCGCCAACCGCCATGGTTTTTCCAAGCACGCGCCCGCCTTGCCGCTGTACACGCGGCAGGATGCGCTTGACTGCCTGCCCCGCATCAAGGTCCATGCACTGGGGCACCCCTTCGAAGCCATTCCCGGCTGCCGCACCACCTTCAGCTCGGCCGGTCATATTCTGGGAGCCTGCAGTGTGCTGCTGGAGGTGGCGGGGCGGCGCATCCTGTTCTCGGGCGACTTGGGCCGCCCCGACGACACGCTGATGAATCCGCCTGACCCGGCACCGATGGCCGACACGGTGTTGATCGAATCCACCTACGGCGACCGAATCCACCCCCGCGAAGACCTACTGGCCGAACTGGGCCCCGCCCTGCACCGACTGGCCGCCCGCGGCGGCGTGGCAGTTGTTCCGGTGTTTGCCGTGGGGCGTGCGCAGGCCCTGCTGCATGCGATCGCCCAACTCAAGGCCCGTGGGGACATACCGCACAGCCTGCCGGTTTTTCTGGACAGCCCCATGGCGGTGCACACCACGCACCTGCTGGAACAGCACCCCGGCGAGCACCGCTTAAATGCGGCACAGGTGCGCGCTCTCACCCACTGCGCCACCATGGTCAACAGCACCGACGAATCCCGTGCGCTCGCCTCCCGCCACGGACCTATGGTGATTCTCTCGGCCAGTGGCATGGCCACGGGCGGGCGCGTGCTGCACCATTTGGCACATCACGCGGGCAACCATCGCAACATGATTGTCCTGACCGGCTACCAGGCACCTGGCACACGCGGCGCCACCCTGGCCAGTGGTGCCAAGTCCTTACGAATCCATGGCCGCGACATTGATGTCAACGCCGAGGTGGTGCAACTGCAATCCGCCTCCGCCCATGCCGATGCCGGACAATTGCTGGACTGGCTGCGCACCCTGCCGCAGGCGCCGAGTCAGGTCTATGTCGTGCACGGCGATCTGCCTGCCGCCGACACGCTGCGCACGCGCATCCAGCGCGAGCTGGGATGGCGGGCCCTGGTGCCTGAACACGCCGCCACCTGGCCCTGTTGAACCTCCGCGAAAACCCCTAGCTGCTGGCCCGCAATGGGCGCCCGGCGCGCAAAGTGCGCACCTATACTTTGCGCCACTACCACCGAGGAGACCGGCATGAAGCTATCCACCCGTCTGGCCGCTGCTGCAGCTGCCCTGCTCGCCCTGCAAGCCCACGCGCTCACGGCGTCCGAGCAGATCATGGAGCAGTTCATCGATGCCAAAGACGGCACCGTCATCACGCTGCCCGAAGGCAAGTTTGAATTCACGCAGACTCTGTCCATTTCGGCTAACAACGTGACCGTGCGCGGGGCCGGGCCCGACAAGACCATTCTGTCCTTCAAAGGCCAGAACACCGGCAACGGCATCGACGCCACAGGCAAGAACCTCACCTTTGAAAACTTCGCCATTCAAGACAGCAAGGCCGACGGCCTGAAAGTACAAAACTGCGAAGACCTGGTGATTCGCAGCCTCTCTGTGGACTGGAGCGGTCCACCCAAGGAAACCAATGGTGGCTACGGTGTCTACCCCGTCGCTTGCAAGCGCGTCCTGGTCGAAAAATCGTTCATTCGCGGTGCCTCCGATTCGGGCTTGTATGTAGGCCAGACCGAAGATGTGGTGCTGCGCAACAACCGCATCACCGAGAACGTGGCCGGCATCGAAATCGAAAACTGCCTGCGTGCGGACGTGTATGACAACGAGGCCCATGGCAACACGGGCGGCATCCTGGTGTTCTCCATGCCCGACCTGCCGGTCATCCAGAATGGGGCCGGCACCCGCGTCTTCAACAACCGGGTGCACGACAACAACACACCCAACTTTGCCCCCAAGGGCAACATCGTCGGCATGGTGCCGGCCGGTACCGGCGTGATGATCCTGGCCAACCGCGATGTCGAAGTGTTTGGCAACACCATTGAGAACAACCAGACCGCCAGTGTCATCGTCACCAGCTTCTACGCCTCCGAACGCCCCATCAAGGATCCGAACTACCAGGCCCTGGCCCGCAATACCTCCATACACGACAACACCATGCGCAATGCGGGCAACAAGCCGGCGGCCATGGTTGCCGAGATCAAAGACGGTGCAAGCTGGGCTGGTGTGAAGTTTGGCACCATGCCCCACGTGCTGCACGATGGCATCAAGGCTGGCAAAGTCGCCAGCATCGGCGACCTCAAGCTGTGCTTTAACAACAATACGATGACCAGCCCCGACGAGGCCTTTGCCAACCTGGACCTCGAAAACGCCGGCATGTTCAAGGCACTCTTCCGCATCTGGAAGCCGCGCGCATACGCCAGCATTCCCGCCGAACACAACTGCACCCTGCCCGCGCTGCCCGCAGTCACGGCGGTGCTGGCGGCCAAGCAGCCCTAAACCGCAGGGCACTCTGATTCCATGAAGTTTCTGCACCACTGGGCTGGCGCCCTGGCCCTGCTGTGGGCAAGCGCTGGCCTGGCAGCCACACCGCTGCCGGATCAACTGGACGCCTATGGTGTACTCAAAAGCGATGGCAAGATGCTGACGCTGGCGGGCAACACCATGGTCTACGGATTGGCCTCATCGCTGTTCACGGACTACGCTCTCAAGTTCCGCACCATCACCCTGCCGCCCGGCGCCAAGATTGGCTACAAGACGGATGAGGTGGTGGACCTGCCTATCGGCACCATCATCAGCAAGACCTTCTACTACGCACGCGACCCCAAGAACGCAGGGGCTTGGCTCAAAACCGCCCCGCACCTGGCCGGCGAGACGATTGACCTCTCCGCCTACCAACTGGTCGAAACCCGTATCCTGCAGCGCGATACCGACGGCAGTTGGTTGGCCAACACCTATATCTGGAACGAGGCCCAGACCAGCGCCAGCCTGCGCCGCATTGGCCTGACGGTCAACGCCAGACTGCGCGACCCAGCGGGTGGCGACAGCATGCCGTTTCAGTACAACGTACCCAATGCGCGCCAATGCCAGACCTGCCACGCGGTGAACTCCACCGTGGGGCAATCCGGCATTGAGCCCATCGGACCCAAGGGCCGCTTTCTCAATCTCGATTATGGCTACAACGCGGGACGGCTCAACCAATTGGTGCGCCTGGGGCAATTGGGCACTTGGGACAACCTGCCCGCCGACCTGGCAACGCTACCGCGCAACGTGGCCTACGCTGATCCACAATCCGGCTCACTGGAGGCGCGGGCCCGGGCCTATGCCGAAATCAATTGCGCCCACTGCCACAACAAGCTGGGCGATGCGCGCCAGTCCGGCCTGTTCCTGACGCTGGACGCCACCGGCAGCCATTTAGGCCTGTGCAAACAGCATGTAGCTGCGGGCTCGGGCGGCGCCAACTTGACCTTCGACATCGTGCCGGGCAAGCCCGACCAGTCGCTGCTGGTGACGCGTCTGGAAGCGACCTCCGGCCAGGCCATGATGCCGCGCATGGGGCGCAGCCTGGTCGACAAGGATGGCGTGCAATTGCTGCGCAACTGGATTGCATCGATGGGCGGCAACTGCGACGTCAGTCGTTAACCCAGGCGCTGCGGGCCCGGGCGGGTATCCACAGCACCTTTGACGCCAACAATCACCAGCTGTCGGAACGGACCTGCGGCTCCCACTGGGCTGCACGGGCCGCCGACACGCCGATCACGCCATAGCGCTGTTCACCAATGTCGTCCCAGCGCATGGTGCCCGTCACCGGGGCATAGCCGTCTATCTTGCGCAGCACCTGCACGATGTCCTCCGACTTTGCCGATTCGGTACGGCGAATGGCCGCTGCCAGCACATACATGGCGTCATAGGTGTAATGGCCCGCATAGGCCGGTGCGACCTTGTAGCTGGCGAGGTACTTTTCCAGGAAAGCCTTGCCGGCCGGGAACTCCTTCGCATCCAAAATGGGGGAGGTGGCATACAGCCCGCTGACAATGCCCGCACCCTTGAGCATGTCCGTTGTCTTGATGGTGTCGCCACCCAACATAAAGACCTTGGTGTAATCGATTTTCTTCAAGGCCTGCAGCAGTGCCAGGTTTTGAAAGTCACTCAGTGTGGTGACCACCACCTCAATGCCGTCGGCCTTGATCTGGAGCGCAAGCTCGTCAAAGGCCCGTGTCTTGTCATCGAAGGACTGCTTCAGCGCAATGTCTTTCTTTGCGGCAGTCAGCTCCTTGATGGCACCCAGCGCCAGATCCCGGCCATAGGGCGTGCTGTCGTCGACCACGGCGTACTTGGTCGCCGGGAATTTGGACGCCGAAAAGCTGCCTATGGCCTTGGCCTGCAGCGTGTCGTTGGCAACCAGCCGGAAGGCCGTAGGAAAGCCCAACTGCGTGAACTTAGGATTGGTCGAAATCGCTATTTGCGCGATGCTCTTCTCCGCATAAATCGGTGCAGCCGCGATGCTGACACCCGAATTCAGATGTCCGATCACTGCCACCACACCGGCGTCCACCAACTGGCGGGCCACCTCTTTACCGGTATCGGGGCTTGCCTTGTCATCTACGGCGACCACTTCCAGGGTCACCTGCTTGCCCTTGACGCGAACCCCTTCCTGGTTGAGTTCGGCTACCGCCAGATTCACACCATTGAGCAAATCCTGGCCCAAGGCCGCCAGATTGCCACTCAGGGGCTGGGCAACGCCAATCTTGATGGTCGATGGCGCGGACTTGCAGCCCGGCAACAGGATGGTGGGGCTTGCAGCTGCCAAGGCGATGGTACGGATGGCGTGACGACGAGAATGGGATATGGGCATGGTGTGCTCAGTGGGTCGATTGAGGGTGGATCGGTTGGTGCGGCACTGTAGGCCGCTGTGCTTCAAGTGCCGCCAGGGTTTACCTGGGGGCATCGAAAAATTGCGGGGTCATTAGCACGCCTTATACAAGGACGCATGCCACGACCTCAGCCCCACACAGAGCATAAAGAGCGTCAACTTTTACAATAGAGCCATGCCCCACCCACGTTTTCTCACCGCCGCCTTCTACAAATTCGTTGAATTGGCGGACTTTGAAGACCGCAGGCAACCCCTGTTGGCTTTGTGTGAGCAGCACCAGGTCAAGGGCCTGATCCTGCTGGCCCGGGAGGGCATCAACAGCACCATTGCCGGAGCACCCGACGACGTGCATGCCGTACTCGCCTATTTGCGCAGCGACCCGCTGCTGGCCGATCTGCAACACAAGGAATCGTGGTCCGACAAGGCGCCCTTCTACCGCATGAAGGTGCGGCTCAAGAAGGAGATCGTCACCCTGAACGTGCCCGGCATCAGCCCCACGCAAATGGCTGGCACCTATGTGAAGCCGGCCGACTGGAATGCCCTGATCAGCGATCCCGAGGTGGTGGTGGTCGACACACGCAATGACTATGAAGTAGAAATTGGCAGCTTTGTCGGTGCACTCAATCCACACATCAAGAGCTTTGCCGAACTGCCGGCCTGGGTGGCGCAGTCCGAACAGCTGGGTGCCAGACCCGGCCCCAAACCCAAGGTCGCCATGTTCTGCACGGGCGGCATACGCTGCGAGAAGTCCACCGCCTATCTGCGTGCCCAAGGCTATGAGGAGGTCTACCACCTGGAAGGTGGCATCCTCAAGTACCTGGAGACGGTGCCACCCGCGCAGAGCCTGTGGCAGGGTGAATGCTTTGTGTTTGACGAACGTGTCTCGGTGGGCCACGGCCTGGTGCCCGGCCCACACGGCTTGTGTCGGGCGTGCCGCCAGCCGCTCGAAGATGGGGCCCTCCAATCTCCGCTGTACGAGGCTGGTGTGAGTTGTCCGCGCTGCCATGCCCATACCAGCGAAACACAAAAGAACAGCGCCCGCGAACGCCAGCGCCAGTGGGAACTGGCCAAGGCGCGCCAGCAAACGCACATCGGCGCGCAGCTGCCCAAACCCGTAGCGCGCTGAAGGCCGCTCTGCCGTGCAAGACGCTGCAACGCCCTACCCCGTTCTGTATTCGTTTCGCCGTTGCCCCTACGCCATGCGGGCCCGGCTGGCGCTGTGGGCCAGCGCACAACACTGCGCACTGCGTGAAGTAGTGCTAGCCCACAAGCCCACCGAACTGCTGCAGGCGTCCGCCAAGGCCACAGTGCCGGTTTTGGTGCTACCCGACGGCAGCGTCATCGATCAGAGCTTGGACATCATGCTGTGGGCACTGCGGCGCGCGGACCCGCAGCACTGGCTGCCCGCCACCCCGGCTTTGCTGGAACAGGCCTTGGCCCTGATCGCCACCTGCGACGGTCCGTTCAAGGCGCACCTGGATCGCTACAAATACCCGCACCGCTACGCCCTGCCCGACGGCTTGACACACCGCGCACAAGGCGCCGATTTTTTGCAGCGACTCAACCAGCAACTTGCCACCGCACCCTACCTGCACGGCACGCATTGGGGCCTGGCCGATGCTGCCGTCGCCCCGTTTGTGCGGCAATTCGCGCACACCGATGCCCACTGGTTTGCCGCCCAGCCCTGGCCGGCCTTGCAGACCTGGCTACGGGGCTTTGAAGAGGCCCCCAGGTTTGCGCAAATCATGGACAAGTACCCCGCCTGGCAAACCGACCAGGCCGTCACGGTATTCCCGCCACTCAAGCCCTGAGCACCGGCTGAATCGTTGTAAACAGGCCGTGATTTACAACTCGTAACCAACAACCGCCTGGTTGTTACAAAACACTGCGCTATCAGAGCACCGCCTGGCACGTGCGCACGCCTTGGCCATGCGATCATCAACGCATCCCTTTTCGCCATGGCCATGCGTGAACCTCTGTCAGCCCCCGTCAGCCCTTCCGGAGCGCAGTCGCGCGCTCTGACGCAACGGCTGGTGCGCACCATGGTCGGCAAGACACTCACCTATTTCATAGACCACCAGACTGCCTTGCTACAGCGCGTGCGCGAGCAGTTGCTGGACAAGGCCGATAGCAAACCCTCGTTGCTGCAGGGCCAGCACCTGCGTTCCGCCGCGGTGCTGCTGGACCGGCAGGCGCAGACTTTTCAGCGCGCCTTTGCCGACGCGCTGCAGCAGTGCGTGAACGAGGAAGTCCGCACCGCATTTCCGCAACTCGAGAACATCGCACAGCGCCCCCTCCAAAACCAGGACGACCTGGACGGCCTGTCCCTGAGCCTGATCGATGTGGACGAAGTGCATCGCATCCTGGTATTGGATCGCGTGGCCCAGGCCTTCAATGCGGCGTACGAGGTGCCGTTGAGCGCACTCTCGCAGCGCCTGGCCGCACTGTTCAGCCAGGACAGCGTGTCGCTGGCCAGCAATCCGTTTCGACCGGCCACCTTCCTCAAGGCCTTCATGCAGGCCTGGGTGGATGGCAACTTCGATGCCGAGGCCACCGAAGAGCTGATGCTCACCATGGTGCCCGAGCACAGCCTCGATCTGGGCCCGCTCTACATCAGCCTGACAACCGTACTGGCCCAGGCCGGCGTGCAGGTGCGCACCGAGCACCGCATCCGCAAGGCTCCCAACTCGGCCTTTGCGCCCCTTTCGAGCGGCCCCGTGCCGCTGGAGAGCCAACCCGCTGCACCCACGCGCGCAGACTCGGGCCACGCGCCGCTCCAGGACTCGGCAGCCTCGTCTGCCTGGGGCGCGCTGGCGCCTGTGGGCCGCAGCATTGCGACGCAGGCACGGGTTTTTCTGCAAAGGCTGGGCGTCGGTAGGGCCGCAGCCCACGCAACGGGCTTCGAGGCCGATGAGTCCGATGCCATGGACACCCTGGCACCGGCACACCAGGCGGCCGATCCGGCGCTGCTGAACTACCTGCAAAACATCCAGGCCGGCACCGACGTGCCGTCAGCCTTCCGGTCTGTGGAAGGGCAGGACATTGCCCGGCACAACGTACTGCACCATGTGCGCGACAGCGAGGCCGTACGCAACGCGCCCGAGCTGGACCGTGGCACCGTTGCAGCGCTGGCCGAAGTCTTCGACTACGTGTTTGCCGACCTGGCCATCCCGCTGCAGATGAAGATGGTGATCGGGCGCCTGCAAATCCCGGTGCTCAAGGCGGCCATGATCGACCGCGACTTCTTCCTCTCGGGCGAGCACCCGGCACGCAAGCTGGTAGACACGTTGGCGTCGGCCTCGGTGGCCTGGGTCCCGGAGAAGGGCGAAGACGATCCGCTGTATGTGCGCATCGAGCGCACTGTGCAGCGCGTGCTCAATGAATTCGAGGACGACCTGGCACTGTTCAGCGACCTGCTGCTCGAGTTCACGGAATTCCTGTTTGAGACCGAACAGCAGGCCCAGCAGCAAATCGAGCCGGTGGCCCGCCAGGAGAGCGATGGCGAGTCCCTGGCCGAGGCCCGGGCACAGGCCGATGACCTGATCCACGCCCGCATCAACGCCCTGCCCCAGAACATGCCGCTGGCCCCCTTTCTCACGCCATTCCTGACCGCCCAGTGGCGCGAAGTACTGGCGCAGGCCTGCCTGCACAAAGACCGCGATCCCGCACACTGGAACCAGACCGTGGAAACGATAGACAGCCTGATCTGGAGCACCCAGCCCAAGACCACCACCGAAGACCGCCAAAAGCTGGTGGCGGTACTGCCGGACATGATTCGCTGCCTCAATGCCGGCCTGGACCACATTGCCTGGGACGGCGAGCCGCGCGCCAAATTCACCCGCCGCCTGATTTCCACCCACATGCTGGCCATCCGCATGAAGGCCCCGGCGCCGCAGGACAGCCAGGCCGCCACACTGGAAGAGGCGGAAAGCCGCCAGGCCATCACGGCGCTGGACGAACGCCGTGCGAGCAAGCTGGCCATAGGCATCGACGACTTCGACGAAGCCGCCCACCAACTGGCGCGTGGCCTCTGGTTTGAAGTGCGCGAGACGCCCAGCGTCAGCTACCGCTGCAAGCTGAGTTGGGTCAGCCCGCTGCGCACCCGCTTCCTGTTTACCAACCGCGAAGGCCACGACGCCTTTGTGCGCTCCGAACGCGAAGTGGCCGCCATGCTGCGCCTGGGTACGCTGGCGCTGCTGGACCAGGCCCCCATCATTTCGCGCGCACTCGACCGGCTCATGGCCGACAACGAGGGCGAGATGCGGTTGGCCGCCTGAGCCTCACAAACGCTATCAATTTCATAGCTCGCAGCGCACTATCTGCGATGGCTACAGGCACTTTTTGCTTGAAATTTCAATCTACCAGCGCTCCATGTAGGGGCGCAAGTCCAACTCGAAGGTCCAGGCGTCGCGCGGCTGGTTGTGCAGGGTCCAGTAGTTCTCGGCAATGTGCTCGGGGTTGAGGATGCCATCCTGCTCCTTGAGCGCATAGCGCTCGGGAAAGGTGGTACGGATGAAATCGGTATCAATGGCACCGTCCACCACCACATGCGCCACATGGATGTTCTGCGGCCCCAACTCGCGCGCCATGCTCTGTGCCAGCGCGCGTAGCGCATGCTTGGCGCCAGCAAAGGCGGCAAAGTGGGATGCCCCACGCAGCGCCGCCGTAGCGCCGGTGAACAGAATCGTGCCGCGGCCGCGTGCCACCATGCGTTTGGCGGCCTGCTGGGCATTGAGAAAGCCGCCAAAGCAGGCCATCTCCCAGATCTTGAAGTACTTGCGCGCCGTCTCGTCAAGGATGCTGCACGGCACATTGGCGCCGATGTTGAACACCAACACCTCAATGGGCCCGTGCTCCGCCTCGATCTGCGTGAACAGCGCCTCCACCTCTTCTTCCTTGCGCGCGTCGCTGGCATAGCCAAAGGCCTGCCCCCCTTCGGCGCGGATGCGGTCCACCACCGGCTGCAGCTTGTCAGCGGAACGGCGGGTCATGCAGGCAACATAGCCCTCTTTGGCAAAGCGCCGGGCAATCGCACTACCGGTGGAATCGCCCGCGCCGATGACCAGCGCGACTTTGGGTTGGGAATCAGTGAAAGCCATGGGTTCTCCTTGGGATAAATCAGGTTAAGCCGCACCAACATCGGCACGTCGGGTTTTGTCGATAAAGCGCCGGCTGGCGGCCAGAATCTCCTTGCGCGTGCGCTCGCTCTCCACGGCACGTGCCAGCACCAGCGCACCTACGCACTGCGCCATCAGTGCCCAGCCGGCATCGGGGTCGCCGGTGCGTGTGCTCCAGCTCTTTTGCGTGCGTTTGAGTGCGGCCTCCACCGTGCTGCGCACTTCGGGGCCAGCCCGTGCGATCTCGGCCCCCAGCACCGGCAACGCACAGCCGACCTCGGGATTCATTGCATGGAAGCTGCTCAGGTAGTCACGCAGGCATTTGTCCACGTGGTTGTCGGGCGCATCCTTGTCACCGGCCAGCATGCTGCTGCTGTGCGCCATCTCCTGTGCGATCAGCGTCTCGAACAACGCCTGTTTGGACGGGAAGTGGCTGTAGAACGCACCGCCCGTAAGACCGATGGACGCCATCAATGCATCCACCCCGGTACTGCCGAAGCCGCCTTTCTTGGCAATGGCACGGCTGCTGTCGAGCAGCTTCTGGCGGGTCTCGTCCTTGTGGGTCTTGGCGTAGCGCATGCGGGGCTCCGGGGTTTCCTGGTTGACAGTCGCCACTCTATCGCATAACGTACGTTTAGTAAACGATCATTTGTTAATTAAATTCCCCAGGAGAAACCTATGCCAAAAACCGCCGAGTTCTTTTTTGATGTGGGCAGCCCTGCTACCTACCTGGCCTGGACGCAACTACCCGCGCTGTGCGCACAGGCCGGCGCCACGCTGGTCTACAAGCCCATGCTGCTGGGCGGCGTCTTTCAGGCCACGGGCAATGCATCCCCCGCCACCGTACCGGCCAAGGGCCGCTACATGACGGTCGACCTGGGCCGCTTTGCCAAGCGCTACGGCGTGCCCTTTGCGATGAATCCGCACTTCCCTATCAACACGCTGCAACTGATGCGCGGTGCCATCGGCGTGCAACGGCACCAGCCCGAACGGCTGGAGGCGTACCTGACGGCGGTATTTCATGCACTGTGGGTAGATGGCATCAACCTCAACGACCTGGCACAGGTCGCCGCCACGCTGGTTGCCACCGGCTTTGACCCCGCACAGGTCATGGCGCTCGCGAACGAGGCAGACACCAAGGCCGCGCTCAAGGCCAATACCGAAGAGGCGGTGGCGCGTGGGGTGTTTGGGGCGCCCACAGTGTTTGTGGGCAACGCCATGTTCTTTGGGCAGGACCGACTGGATTTTGTGCGGGAGGCACTGGCCGGCTAATACGGCGCCATGTCCGATACGGGTGCGGGCCAGGTGCTGGACCCACCGCCCTAACGATGCGCGGCTAGGCGTCCGGCTTGGCGCCGTCTGCCTGTGCCGCCAGTGCACGCAAGCGCGCCCGGTTCCCGCGCACCCAGCCCAATAGCTCCGCCGCCGGCATGGGCTTGGCAATCAGGTAGCCCTGGGCAATGTCACAGCCCAGGCTGCGCACCACGTTCCAGTCATCCATGGTTTCTATGCCCTCCGCCACCGTACTCACGCCCAGGCTGCGTCCCATTTCCAGCGAACTGCTGAGAATGGCGCGGCGGTTGGCGCGCTCGCAGGCTCCATGGACGAAGATGCGGTCGATTTTCAGCTCGGTAAAGGGGCTGCGTGACAGAGTCTGCATGGAGGAATAGCCAATACCAAAGTCGTCCATCGACAGCCCAAAGCCGCGCAACCCCAAACGTGCCAGATTCGCCAGCGCCAGGGGATGCATCAGCATGGTTTCGGTAACTTCCCAAATCAGCGATTGCGGCACCGCCTCATACTTTCTCACCAAGTCCATCAAGCGGTCGACAAAGCTGCGGTCCGCGAGGTCGTCGGCAGACAGGTTCAAGGACATGGTGAGCGTCGGCATGCTGCGTCGCCACTCTGTCAGCAGGCGCAGGGACTGCTCGACCATGGACAGCGTGAAACGCGCCATGACTGGCGTTCCCTCAATGCTGCCAATGAAGGCTTGCGGCCCCAACAGACCGCGCTGCGGATGCTGCCAGCGCGCCAGTGCCTCCACCCCTTTGAGCAGGCCCGTGCTGAACAAGACTTTTGGCTGGAAGAAGGGCACAAACTGACCGGCCTCCAGAGCCCGTTCAATTTCCGCCAACTCCTGGATGGCTGGCGCCTTCAACTCGGCAACACTCTCACGGTGCTTGGCCTGCTTCAACATGGCAGACAGTTCTGAAATCCGGATGGGTTTTGGCAAAGTCCCCAAAAGATTCATGCGGGTGTTGTCTGCCGCAAGGCTTTCCACCGTCTCCAGCAAGCGCGGGTCGCGGGCGCTGATCACGATCACGTTTTCCACCAGGCGGCCTTCCGCCAGACGGCTGATCAGTTCAATGCCGTCCATGCCCGGCATATCCACATCCGTGATAACGAGAAATATGGGGCAATTGACCTGCCCCCCCAAAATACGCAGGGCCTCCACGCCATCCCCGGCCTCCAGCACCGTGCCAAAGTGCATGTCCTGCAACAAGGTCACCAGGTGGTTGCGCTGCACGCTGCTGTCTTCCACCACCAGCGCAACGAGTTGTCCCAAGTCAATCATCTGGATCGGGCCATTTGTTGCAGGATCTCGCGGTCGATCAGGCTCAGGGGAACGATCTTGTCCACCCCGCCCCGCTTTACGGCTTCCTTGGGCATGCCATAGACCACACAACTCTCCTCATCCTGCGCCACGGTGCGGGCACCCATGTTGTGCATTTCCAGCAGGCCTGCGGCACCGTCATCCCCCATGCCCGTCATGATGATGCCCAAGGCATTGGCACCTGCGCACTTGGCCACCGAGCGGAACAGCACGTCCACCGAAGGCCGGTGGCGATTCACCAGTGGCCCCTCCACTACTTCGACGAAATACTGGGCGCCATTGCGGCGCAGCAGCATGTGCTTGCCACCGGGTGCGATCAGGGCGCGGCCAGGTACCACCCGGTCATTGTTGGCCGCTTCCTTGACCGAGATTTCACAGATTTGGTCCAGGCGAGCCGCAAAAGCCGCAGTGAATTTTTCCGGCATGTGCTGCACGATCACGATGCCGGGAACCACTCGAGGCAACACCGTCAGCACTTCTTCCAGTGCCTGCGTACCGCCGGTGGACGTGCCAATCGCCACGACCTGCTCGGTGGTCTGCGTCATGGCGCGATCAGTAGGTGGCAGGATCACATCGGCCGTATTCTTGGGACTGGGCTTGATGGCGGGGGCCTGCGCACGGCCCGCCAAACGTGCGACGTTGGCGCCCGCAGCAGACTTCACCGCCGCAACCAACTCCGGTGCACTGGACGTCAGGAAATTCTTCAGATCCAGCTTGGGTTTGGTGATGATGGTCACCGCCCCTGCGGCAAGTGCCTCAACGGAAGTCTGTGCACCTTTTTCGGTCAATGTGGAGCAGATCACCACCGGTGTGGGGCGTTCCGCCATGATCTTGCGCAAAAAAGTGATGCCGTCCATGCGCGGCATTTCCACGTCCAGCACAATCACATCCGGCCAGCCGTTGCGAAGCTTTTCCATGGCAAGAATGGGATCCGAAGCGACATGCAATATCGTGATGTCGGGATCATTGCCGAGCAGACCAGACAGCACTTGCCGTACGACCGCCGAGTCATCCACGATCATGACCTTGATGCTCATGCTGCAATCCCCCTGGTGTCTTGCAGCACGACCTGGCGCATCCAGACGTCACCGGTTTTAACGTTGAAGGCAATTTGCCGGTGGCCCTCACCGAACAGGCTTTCCGATACGATGGGAATACGCCGCTCCTGCAACATGCGTTGTGCCGCTTCGCCATTTTTGCGCCCGATGTCCACCATGGACGTTTTGCCTTGCGCTTCAAACATAGCACCACCGCCAAATACCTTGGCCTGGCATTCGGTTACCTTGACACCCAACGCATACAACTCTTGCTCCATCAAGGTCAGCGCGTCTTCGCCGTAGCGGGCGTTCAGTCCACCTTCATGCTTGCTGCCATACAGCACAAAATGCGACATGGCACCGATCTGGAAGCGGGGATGCCACAAGGTGATCGAGACACAAGAGCCCAGCAAGGTGCGAATGCGATGGCGCGAATCTCCAACCCGGTACTCACCGGGCAACAAATAGACCCTGATCAGCGAATTGGGCATGTGATCGTTACGGCTTTCTGTACACCGATGGCATGACCACCTGCAATTGCGAGGTCACGTCATTCAAAGTCTCGGAATGGCTGATCAAAAAATAGCCTCCCGGTCGCAGCTGCGCGATCAGGCGCGCTACCACCCGGCGTTTGGTCTCGTTGCTGAAATAAATCATCACATTGCGCAGGAAGATCACATCAAACATGCCCACGTTGGGCAATGCCTTGTCCAAATTCACTTGGGCAAACTGTACACGCTGGCGCAAACTGCGCTGCACCAGCATGGTTCCTTCCTCCACACCGATGCCCCGCAGGCAAAAGCGACGCAAATAATCAGGCGGTGTGTGGACTGTGCGTTCCATGGGGTAGTGACCATGGCGCGCCCGTGCCAAAACCCGTGTGCTGATGTCCGAACCTAGCACTTCCCAGGACTGCGTGCCCATGCAATCCGCCAACACCATGGCTATGGAATAGACCTCTTCGCCGCTAGAGCAAGCCGCACTCCATACGCGCCACGGCTGGCTGCTGTCGCGTGGCGCGTCTTGGGCCACTTTGCGCAAAAAGTCAAAATGCTTGGGTTCGCGGAAAAAATAGGTTTCGTTGGTAGTGAGCAGATCCACCGCCATTTGGACTTCTATCGCGTCACGGCGATTGCTAAGCAGAGAGAAATACTCTGCATAGGAACCCAGCTTGTGGTGGCGCAGCCGTTTCTCCAGCCGCCCGCTGACCAGGGCTTTTTTACTGTCCGACAGCGTAATGCCGGCTTCCTGGAAGATGAAATTCTGGAACTTCGAAAATTCCAGATCACTGAGTTCAATCATGCAAAACCTGAACGGGCACCCTTCCCAGACTCAATGCTCGCTGGGGCGCCGCGCTTCATCACCCTGCAGTCCTTCAATCAGACCACCAATTTCATCCACAGACAAGACCTGCTGGATATTCAACAGAATCACAAACTTGCCGTTGACCTTGCCCATGCCGGCAATGAAGTCGGATGCAATGCGCATGCCAAACGAAGGCGCGGGCTCAATGTCCGCCGGGGCAATTTCCTGCACTGCATTGACCGAGTCGACCACCACACCCAGGACTTGACGCTCGCCTGCGGCCTCCAGCTCCACAATCACGATACAAGTGCGCTTGTTGATCTCACTGGGGGTTTTGCCAAAGCGCGTGGCCAGATCCATCACTGGCACCACAGCGCCACGCAAATTGATGACGCCACGGATGGTGTCGGGCATCATGGGCACCGTGGTCAGGCCACCATACTCAATGATTTCCTTAATGGACAGAATGCCGATGGCGTACACCTCGCCACCCAGCATGAAGGTCAGGTACTGCGTTGGTTCCGTAGCGACTACGTTGACGATATTTCCCTGGGCACTGGGGCCCGCTTGAACCAGAGCATTCATTTTTCAATTCCTCAACGGTTGCCACTGCCGGGTTACGGCAGTTGCGCACAGCCTAGTCCTCAGAATTTGGCGAAATTAACCTCATCCGGTTCACCATCGGAGAGGCTAGCGCTCTTGCCTTCTGTGACCTTGTTGGCCAGGCGTGGCGCCGCATTGCGGCTGGTTTGTAGTGGTCCCTTGCGTGCGGCTTTCTTGGGCGACCCAGTGCTAGCAACGCGGAAGAAGGAAATGGTCTCCTGCAGCTCTTCTGCCTGACCACTCATCTCCTCGGCAGTCGCCGCCAGCTCTTCGGAACTGGCAGCGTTTTGCTGGGTGGTCTGGCTGAGCTGCCCCACGGCGGCATTGATTTGTGACAGACCCGAAGACTGCTCTTCCGATGCGGCAGTGATTTCCTGCACCAGATCAGATGTCTTCTTGATGTTGGGCACCATTTCGTCCAGCAACTGGCCAGCGCGCTCCGCCAGCTCCACACTGCTGCCGGCTACTTCGCCAATTTCCTGTGCCGCAACCTGGCTTCGCTCGGCCAATTTGCGCACTTCAGCGGCCACCACAGCAAAGCCCTTACCGTGTTCGCCCGCACGTGCCGCTTCAATCGCGGCATTCAGTGCCAGCAAGTTGGTCTGGTAGGCAATGTCGTCGATGATGACAATCTTCTTGGCAATCTGCTTCATGGCAGCCACGGTGGACTTGACGGCCTCGCCGCCTTCGTTGGCCTGAGCAGACGCCTTGCTGGCGATGGCGTCGGTGACCTTGGCGTTTTCGGTGTTCTGTGCCACCGAGGCCGTCATCTGCTCTACCGAGGCACTGGTTTCTTCTACACCTGCGGCCTGCTCATTGGTGGCCTGCGACAGGGTCTGCGCCGTGGCACTGACCTGCTCGGCTGCGCCAGTCAGACCCTCGGCGCCGTTGGATACTTCGGACACGACTTGCGAAAGCTTTTGCACCATGCCGTGCATGGAAGCCAGCAGACTGGTGGAGTCACCCTTCTTGAGCTGGATCTGGACCGTCAAATCGCCGGAGGCAATTTTCTGCACCATATCGGCGGCATAAGCGGGGTCGCCACCCAATTGCTTCATGATGGCGGCCAAAATAAAGATGCCCAGAGCGATCAGAACCGCCAGCGCAATGCCCGCCACCATGTACATCTGCGACAGCACGGCGCTGGATGCCTCGTCAGCCCGTTTGGCAGCAGCCTCTCCATAACCCACATTGAGGTCCACCAGTTTGCCCAACTCCTCCTCGACGACCAAGAATGCTGCGCGGTTGTCCAGAATGGTCTGGTGCAGTGCCTCAAACAATTCCTTTTTGCGTGCAGGTGTGTCCGCCGCCATGATGTCCTTGGCCATCTCGGTTTGCTTGTTTTCGCCGGCCTTCCAGGTGTCCCAATCCTTCACGAATTTTTTCCAAACCTGCTCTTCTTCAGGCTCTTGTGGCAGGGGATCATAGATTTTCCAGGCCTTGTCTGCGCGGGCCCACGCCTGGCTCTTACGCTCCAGCTGGCGTGTGATTTCCTTGTATTCTGCGGGGTACGCAGCTACGGCATCAATGGCCCGGGTAGCAGAGCGAATCGCCGTTTGTGCCTCATTGATAGTCTGCAGCGCAACAACTGATGGCAACCGGTTATGACCCAGGTCATCCATGGCAACACCGATTTTCTTCAAGCCCATCAGGGCGATGAAGATCACCACCAGCAAGGCCGCGACAGCCACACTAATCAGCGTGATGATTTTGGATTTGAGAGACAGATTGGCAAACATTCGAATTCCCTTCATTAACCTCAAATACGGCCAAGCAGGCGCCGCGGACTTACTTCACGAAAGCTGAAAACTAACTCCAGGCAGGCAGCTGTTGCTGCGCTTTGGAGCCCACATTGCTGTACAGCGCTGGCATATCCAGAATCAGCGCAACTTCGCCGCTACCCAGAATGGTCGACCCGCTGATGCACTTGACATGGCTGAACACCCGGCTCAACGGCTTGATAACGGTCTGGAATTCACCCAGCAGGCTGTCCACCACAACACCAAAGTGCTGGCCAGCATGCTTGATAACCACCACGCTTTGCCGCCTGGGCTCTTCGGTGGTGATGTCAAACAAAGTGCGCAGCCGTATCAGGGGAAGCACCTGGCCGCGCAGGTCGCAATAGTCCTGGCCAGCCTCTGCATCAAAGGCAATGCACTCTTCGATCATGTCCAGTGGCACCACAAAGATCGAGCTGCCAACCCCGACCAGGAAACCGTCGATGATGGCCAGTGTCAGCGGCAGGCGCACGCTCACGGTGGTACCCACGCCTTCGGCGCTCTGGATACCGATGGTGCCGCGCAAGGCAGTGATATTGCGCTTGACCACATCCATGCCGACGCCACGACCCGATAGGTTGGTGACCTGCTCGGCAGTGGAAAAACCAGGTTCAAAAATGAGATCGAAAATTTCGCTGTCGGACAGGCGCTGGTCCGGCTCGATCAGGCCGCGCTCCACCGCCTTGGCCAGGATGCGGTCTTTTTTCAGGCCACCGCCGTCGTCCGACACCTGAATCACAATGCTGCCGGACTCGTGGAATGCGTTGAGCTTGACTGTGCCTTTGTCGGGTTTGCCGCGGGCGTCGCGCAGATCAGCAGACTCAATGCCATGGTCAATCGCATTGCGCACCAAATGCATCAATGGGTCGCCGATTTTCTCTACCACGGTTTTGTCGAGTTCGGTATCTTCGCCACTGATCTGCAGGCCAATGTCCTTGCCGATCTCGCGTGACACGTCGTGCACCACGCGCTGGAAGCGACTGAAGGTAGCGCCAATCTTGACCATGCGCAACTGCAATGCACTGTCACGCACTTCCTGGACCAGGTTGGACATGCGCGAGGTGCTTTCCTGCAACTCCGGGTTGGACGATTGACGTGCCAACAGGTTGGCCGTGGCACCCGCGATGATGAGCTCGCCAACCAGGTTGATCAAGTGGTCCAGTTTGTCGGCGTCAATACGGATGGAGCGGTTTTCCTGGCTTTTGCCATCACCCCCCTGGCGATGCGGGTCGGCCATCTGCTTTTGTTTGTGCAGCGCCGCCTCTATCACCACAGGCTCCACCGCCTGCTTCTCAATCAGAATATCGCCCAGGCGTTTGGCAGCTTCTGCTCCCTGCGCATTGTTTTGTGTCTGCAGAGCACTTTCCAGCTCATGCTGCGTAACGCTGCCACAAGCCACCAAAATTTCGCCCAGGCGCAAGGCCTGCTCGGGCAGCGAGCGTATCAAACCAACATAGGCCTCCACACTGCTGTGCGGTGGCAGGATGTGGATGGCACAGTCGTCCCGCACAAACTCAAATACCCCCTCAATCGCCGTCTTGTCAGCGGTGCTGTCAAAGGCAATTTCAAAGCCGAGGTAGCAGCTTTCCGCATCCATGGCGTCTGCATCGGGCAAGGCATCGGGAATGGTGGAAATCCCCACAATGCGCCCCAACTGGCCCAGATAGCGAATGAAAGAAAGCGGGTCCATGCCCATGCGCAACACATCGGGGCCAAAGCGCAGCGATATATGCCAGTGGTTGCGTGAATCCGAATCGCCCGAGTCGCGTGCAATGCGCTCCACCTGCACCTCGTTCTCGGCGTTGACGGCTACCGCCGAGGCATGGCCCGGCAAATAACGGTTCAGCTGCTGCAGCAGGGGCTTGCCAGCCGCATCACTGGCGGCATCAGCCTCGATTTGACCGGCATCTATGCCATCGATCAAATACGTCAGATGGTCGCAGCAGGACAACAGCAGCACCACCAGTTCGTCCACAATCTGGATTTTCCCATCACGCACTTCGTCCAGTACGCTTTCCACCACGTGGGTGAACGCCACCACATGGTCCAGGCCGAACAGGCCGGACGAACCCTTGATGGTGTGGGCCGCACGAAATATGGCATTGACCGCCTCATTGCGGTCGCCACTGTGCTCGATGTTGAGCAGGGCACTCTCCATGTCGGCCAGCAACTCCCGGCTTTCAACAATGAAGGTCTGCAGTGCTGCGTCCAGATTCATGCCGGTACTCCGTCAGGCGCTCTCGGTGATGACAAGCGGGTCGCCAAAATAGGCGGCTACATTGAGAATTTGGAAAACTTCGACAACCGCCGGACTGTGCGCAGTCAGCCGCAATATGCGCTCCTGCTGCAAGGCGGTCTTTTTGGCCAGCATCAAGACCTGCACGCCAGACACATCCAGCTCACTCACGCCCGACAAATCGATCTCCAGATCGCCGGTGCTTTCCGCCAGCGCCTGCAGCACCTGCTCCTTGAGCTCGGCAGCACGGTAGATGGTCATTTCTCCGGTGATGGACAGCATGGAGGGTTCCTCAAGTAAGCGTCAGGGCAGAACCAGCTTGGCGACCGCGTTCAGCATGACCTCGGGCTTGAACGGCTTCACCACCCAGGCCTTGGCGCCGGCGGCCTGACCCTCTGCCTTCTTGCCTTCGGCAGACTCGGTGGTCAACATGATCACCGGCGTAAAGCGGTAGGCGGGCATTTGCTTGAGTGCCTTGACGAAGGTGATGCCATCCATGTTGGGCATGTTGACATCGCTGATGACCAGATGAATTTTCTGCCCGGTCAACTTGGCCAGGGCATCGCGGCCATCGCAGCCCTCCAGTACGTCATACCCTGCACTCTTGAGTGCAATCCCCACGACTTGTCGCAGCGAGGCGGAGTCGTCTACCACCATGATGGTCTTGGCCATTGAAAACTATTCCTCAAAAAAACGTGATTTCGTCTGCCGCAGCCGGCGCAGGCGTTGCGGACTTGCCGGTATGCACCGCATGCTGGTCGGCCATGACATAGGACTTCTCCAGCGCAGACAGCAAGCCGGGAGAGTCCAGATACGGCAGAGACTGGTTGCGCGCGTAATTTTCCTGTGCCTCACTCAGCATGGTGGGCAGCTTCTCCATGTTGAGCTTGAGCTGCGTCATGATTTGGCTGATGCGGTCCTGGAACTGCAAATGCACCAGGGCCTCGCTGATCTCGCCCTGCAAATAGTCGCGTCCGGCCTTCAAGTGGTTAGAAGATTCCACCATCGCGTCGGTAGCCTGGCGAAACTGGCCCAGAACATTGTCAATCACCGTGCCGGAGGCCTCGACGGAGCTGGCTTCCTGCGCCAGCGACTGCTCGGCGGCCTGGCAGGCCGTGCGTATGGTGTCGCTGATGACGGAAACCTTGCTGGCAATGCGTTTACCTGTCTCAGCCGACAGGTTGGACAGCGTGCGCACTTCCTGCGCGACCACGGCAAAACTGCGTCCCTGCTCACCGGCCTTCGCGGCTTCGATGGCTGCATTCAAGGCCAACAAGTTGGTTTGCGAGGCGATACGTGCCACGTCTTCGGCCATGTCCTGCAACTCGGCAATGAACTGCTCCAGGGCCTTCACCTTGCCCAGCATGGATTCATTGCTCTGCATGGCCGACTTGAGCGACCCGACCACACCACCCAGATTGCGCTCACTGGCAGCAAAAACAGCCACCAGGCCTGCGTCGCCACTGGTAAGCGATTCGGCAGCAACATCGGACAGACGCGCAGACTGGTTGAGCTGCTCCACAATGCCGGAGAAACGCATCGCCAACGCCGAGATGGCCGTTTCCATCTGGCTGCGAGATGCCTCGATATGCCCGGCCCACACCGGCAACAATTGTTCGCCCAGATGCTGCAGGCCGTCGAGGTGCGTGGCGATGGAGCGTTGGAATTCGGCTTGTGCACGCTGCGCGCGCAGGCTCATGAAGAGGCCGGCGGCCAGCAATACCAAGGCCACCAGCCAGGCCAGCCATTCCTGGCTGGCAAAATAAAGCAGTGCCAATGCCGCAACAGCAGCCAGCGCGAGTGGAGCAAACGCAAGCCAACGGCGGCCCAAGCTGGTAGTCAATTCTGTCTCCCTAGAAATAGAGAGACTTCAAGGAGACACCATGGCGCCGATCAGCGCAGCAAAATTGCTGTCCGGCTGGGAGTAAGAAATCCAAGGGTACTAAATAACCTGCCCGCTGGGGACACCGGGGTCGCTGCGTCATTTTCGTCCTCTCGTTTATGCGTGTGGTCCGCCCTCAAGCCTGAGAACCTCAGGGCCGGCAAACACTTATGCGCTTGCCTTACGTCACACTGAATTTCAATTCAGTATATCGTTGACCACAGGCTAAATAGGGACTTTGCACTTATATCGCGCATTTTGAGGGAACACCCCATGCGTGTAAACCCGCATACCGTACCCAAATCAAGAGATACCACGCGAGGACGCGCTGCGCCCTGGCAGCGTCAGACACGCCGAGCCCTGCCCGACGCTGCCGACTTCGCCTCCGCAAAAACGATTCAAGCCAGTTGCAGGCGCGCGCGGGCGGCGGCGTATTCGCGTTTGAGTTGCGCCACAAAGTCCGCAGCCGGCTGCACCTTGGTGATGGCGCCTATGCCCTGGCCGCAACCCCAGATTTCTTTCCAGGCCTTGGCAGAGTTGCCGCCGAAGTTCATCTTGCTGGGGTCGCTCTCAGGCAGATTGGCGGGGTCCAGGCCCGCCGCGCGGATGCTGGGAGCCAGGTAGTTGCCATGCACGCCGGTGAACAGGTTGCTGTAGACGATCTCGTCCGAATCGCTTTCGACGATGGACTGTTTGTAGGCGTCCACAGCGCGGGCTTCATCGGTGGCGATGAAGGCGGAACCGATGTAGGCAAAGTCAGCGCCCATGGCCTGGGCCGACAGCACGGCGTCGCCGGTGGAAATGGCCCCGGACAGCGCCACCGGGCCGTCAAACCACTGGCGGATTTCCTGGATCAAGGCAAACGGACTCTTGGTGCCTGCGTGGCCACCGGCACCGGCGGCCACGGCGATCAGGCCGTCGGCACCCTTCTCGATGGCCTTGTGGGCGTGCTTGTTGTTGATGATGTCGTGCAGCACCACGCCACCGTAGCTGTGTGCGGCGGCGTTGATGTCCTCGCGCGCGCCCAGACTGGTGATGATGATGGGCACCTTGTACTTCACGCACAGGGCCATGTCGTGTTCCAGGCGCTCGTTGCTCTTGTGCACGATCTGGTTGATCGCAAACGGCGCGGCGGGCTTGTCCGGGTGGGCCTTGTTGTATGCGGCCAGGCCCTCGGTGATTTCAATCAGCCATTCTTCCAGTTGCTCCGCCGGGCGCGCGTTGAGCGCGGGCATGGAGCCCACCACACCGGCAATGCACTGCGCAATCACCAGCTTGGGGTTGCTGATGATGAACAAGGGCGAGCCAATCACCGGGAAAGGCAGGTTGGCAAGTGCGCCTGGAAGTCTGGACATGCGGTTTCCTTTGAGAAATTGATAAGAAAAGTGCCTGTAGCCCCCGCGCATATTGCGCGAGAAGCTACCAATTCAATAGCAGACTAGAAGGACTCCAGGGCCAGTGCCGTCACGCATTCCGCGCCATCGACAATGCTGTCACGCACGCCAGGGATCTTGCTCAGCATGTGGTCGGCATAGAAGCGCGCAGTGGTGATCTTGGCTTGCATGAAGGCGGCGTCATTGCCCGCGTCCAACTGCTCCTGCGCCACCAACAGCGAGCGCGCCATCTGCCAGCCGGCCATCAGGTTGCCGGTGAGCATCAGGTAGGGCACGCTGCCGGCGAACACGGCGTTCGGGCTGGCCTTGGTGTTACCGGCGACGAAGTTCACCACGTCCACAAACGCCTCGCGTGCAGCCTTCAGACGCTTGGCCATCGCCAATGCGTTGGGCGTTCCGCTCTTGGCCAATGCGGCCTCGGTCGCTTCAATTTGCGCCGCCAGCGCCTTGCCGGTGGCGCCGCCGTCGCGTGCGGTCTTGCGGCCGACCAGGTCGTTGGCCTGGATCGCGGTGGTGCCTTCGTAGATCGTCAGGATCTTGGCGTCGCGGTAATACTGCGCCACACCGGTTTCCTCGATAAAGCCCATGCCACCATGCACCTGCACGGCCAGCGAGGTGACTTCCAGGCTCATCTCGGTGCTGTAGCCCTTGACCAGCGGCACCATGAATTCGTAGAAGGTTTGGTTGTCCTTGCGCACTTGCGCGTCGGGGTGGTGGTGCGCGGCATCGTAAGCGCTGGCGGCCACACTAGCCAAAGCACGGCAGCCCTCGATGTAGGCGCGCATGGTCATCAGCATGCGCTTGACATCGGGGTGGTGGATGATGGGCGCGGCCTGCGCGATGGAGCCATCTACCGGACGGCTTTGCACGCGGTCTTTGGAGAACTGCACGGCCTGCTGGTAGGCACGCTCAGCAATCGCAATGCCCTGCACGCCCACGCCATAACGCGCGGCATTCATCATGATGAACATGTACTCCAGGCCGCGGTTTTCCTGGCCCACGAGGTAACCGATGGCGCCGCCGTGGTCGCCATACTGCAGCACCGCCGTCGGGCTGGCCTTGATGCCCAGCTTGTGTTCGATGGAGACGCAGTGCACATCGTTGCGCGCGCCCAGCGAGCCATCCTTGTTGACCATGAACTTGGGCACGACAAACAGGCTGATCCCCTTCACGCCTTCGGGCGCGCCCTGCACACGGGCCAGCACCAGATGGACGATGTTCTCGGCCATGTCGTGCTCACCCCAGGTGATGAAAATCTTGGTGCCGAACACCTTGTAGGTGCCGTCGGGCTGCGGCTCGGCGCGCGAACGCACGGCGGCCAGATCGCTGCCGGCCTGCGGCTCGGTCAGGTTCATCGTGCCGGTCCACTGGCCGCTGATGAGTTTTTCCAGGTAGATGGCCTTGAGCTCATCGGAGCCTGCGGTCAGCAGCGCTTCAATGGCGCCGTCGGAGAGCAGCGGGCACAACGCAAAGCTCAGGTTGGCGCTATTGGTCATTTCGCCACAAACCGAGCCAATGGTCTTGGGCAGGCCCGCGCCGCCAAAATCTGCCGGATGCTGCAGGCCTTGCCAGCCGCCTTCGGCAAACAGCGCGAAAGCGTCCTTGAAGCCCTTTGTCGCCGTGACCACGCCGTCTTTCCAGCTCGATGGGTTGATATCGCCATCGCGGTTCAGCGGTGCGAGAACACCTTCATTGAATTTGGCTGCCTCTTCCAGCACGGCTTGTGCGGTGTCCAGACCGGCGTCTTCAAAACCGGGGATCTTGGCGATTTCTGCGATGTTGGCCAGGTGTTCAATGTTGAACAGCATGTCCTTGACGGGGGCTTTGTAACTCATAGGTAACTCCTGCAAACGTAAAAAAAGGGCACCGCAGCGGGTGCCCTTCTTAGGATGGAATCAAAGTGCCGCAATCAGCTCGGGCACAGCCGTGAACAGATCGGCTTCCAGACCGTAATCGGCCACCGAGAAGATAGGGGCCTCGGGGTCCTTGTTGATCGCCACGATAACCTTGCTGTCCTTCATGCCGGCCAGATGCTGGATAGCGCCGCTGATACCGCAGGCGACATACAACTGGGGCGCGACGATCTTGCCGGTCTGGCCCACTTGCCAGTCGTTGGGTGCGTAGCCTGCGTCCACCGCAGCGCGCGATGCGCCCAGGGCGGCGCCCAGCTTGTCGGCCAGCGGGGTCATGACTTCCATGAACTTCTCGCTGGAGCCCAAAGCGCGTCCGCCGGACACGATGATCTTGGCAGCCGTCAGTTCAGGGCGGTCGTTCTTGGCGATCTCGGAACCGACAAAGCTCACCTTGGCGTTGGCGGCGACGGCAGCCTTGGTTTCGATCGCAGCAGAACCACCTGTGGCAGCCGCAGGATCAAAACCGGTGGTGCGCACGGTCAACACCTTGGTGGCACAAGCGCTTTGCACGGTAGCAATCGCATTGCCCGCGTAGATAGGACGCTCGAAAGTATCGGCGCTGATGACCTTGGTCACGTCGGACAACTGGCCCACATCCAGCTTGGCAGCGACGCGCGGGGCAATGTTCTTGCCCGAAGCGGTGGCGGGGAATACCAGGTGGCTGTAGTTCGAAGCAATAGCCAGCACCTGGGCGGCCACGTTCTCGGCCAGACCGTGGGCCAGGCCTGCGTCATCGATGTGGATGACCTTGGACACACCAGCGATCTGGGCCGCAGCGGCAGCGGCGCCGCCAGCGTTGTGGCCCGCGACCAGCACGTGCACATCACCACCGGCTTGCGCAGCGGCGGTCACGGTGTTCAGGGTTGCGCCCTTGATGGAGGCGTTGTCGTGTTCGGCAATAACGAGAGCGGCCATGATCAGATTACCTTCGCTTCAGTCTTGAGTTTGGCGACCAGCGTGGCCACATCGGGCACCTTGATACCGGCGCTGCGTTTCGGGGGTTCAGACACCTTGAGGGTCTTGACCTTGGGAGCGACATCGACGCCGAGGTCTTCGGGCTTGAAGGTGTCGAGCTGCTTCTTCTTGGCCTTCATGATGTTGGGCAAGGTCACATAGCGTGGCTCGTTCAGGCGCAGGTCGGTCGTGATGATCGCGGGCAATGTCACGGCCAGGGTTTCCAGGCCGCCGTCCACTTCGCGGGTCACGTTGGCTTTGCCATCGGCCACTTCGACCTTGGAGGCGAACGTGGCTTGGGGCAGATCGGTCAGCGCGGCCAGCATCTGGCCGGTCTGATTGCAATCGTCGTCAATGGCCTGCTTGCCCAAGATCACCAGGCCGGGTTGCTCTTTGTCCACCAGGGCCTTGAGCAGCTTGGCCACGGCCAGGGGTTGCAGTTCTTCGTTGGTCTCGACCAGGATGGCGCGGTCGGCGCCGATGGCCATGGCGGTACGCAAGGTTTCCTGGCACTGGGCCACGCCGCAGGAGACGGCGATCACTTCGGTGACCACGCCCTTTTCCTTCAGGCGCACGGCTTCTTCCACCGCGATCTCGTCAAAGGGGTTCATGCTCATTTTGACGTTGGCGATATCTACACCCGTGCCGTCCGACTTGACGCGGACCTTCACGTTGTAGTCCACCACGCGTTTGACGGGGACCAAGACTTTCATTGCTGCTCCAGATGGTTATAGACAAAATGGAAGTGCACGCAGGGCCGCGCACATTAACTAATCATTCTATGCGGGCCGACCTTGGCCGGCCCGGTCACAAAAAGACACTGTCATGTCATTTTCGGAAAAATAGAACGATCGTGCTTTTTTGATATTATAACGGCAAGCCCAAAACTGAGACCTGTCTCTCAATAGACAGTGGACCGGTCTTGGCGATCCCGCGCCGCAGGCACCGGCAGGTGGAGGTGCAACCACTGCGCAATCGCCGCGGGCTCGTTCACGGTGCGCAGCGCCTGGTAGGCTGCTTCCGCCTCGGGGTAGCGGCGGCGCAGGAAGTTGAGCCACTGCTTGAGGCGCCCGGCCTGCTGGCGCCGCTCCAGCCGGCTGCAGACCAGATGCCAGAAATCGTGCACCAGGGGAATCAGCATCTGCCAGCCCACGGCCAGCACGGGTGCAGCCCCGGTGGCAGCGCGGATGGCCAGCGCCAGACCGGGGTCCACCACCATGCCGCGTCCGACCATCACATCGTCGCAACCGGACTCGGCACGGCAGCGCAAGGCATCCTCCACGGTCCATATTTCGCCGTTGGCCACCACCGGGATCCGCACCACGGCACGGATATCGGCAATGCGCGCCCAATAGGCAGGCGGGCGGTAGGCATCGGCCTTGGTGCGGGCATGCACCACCAGTTCATTGGCCCCACCCTCGGCAATCGCCAGCGCGCACTCCTCGGCCCGGCTGTCATCATTGAAACCCAGGCGCATCTTGGCCGACACCGGCATATGCGCTGGCACGGCGCGCCGCACGGCACGGACGATGTCGGTCAGCAGTTCCGGCACCTCCAGCAGGGCCGCGCCGCCGCCATGGCGGTTCACCACTTTGGCCGGACAGCCGAAATTCAGGTCGATGCCGTGCGGGCTCAGCGCCGCCAGCCGCGCCGCATTTTCGGCCAGGCACACCGGGTCCGAACCCAGCAATTGGGGGCGCACCGGGGTACCCGCAAAAGTGCATCCGCCGTTGAGCAGCTCGGGCACGATACGCAAGAAGGCACGGTCGGGCAACAGCGTGTTGGTGACGCGGATGAATTCGGACACACAACGGTCCACTCCACCCACGCGGGTCAGGGCATCGCGCAGGACAAAGTCCAGCAGGCCCTCCATGGGCGCAAGCAAAATGGCCATGGCCTGCGATGCTCAGCGGTTGTGCACCACCCGTTGCGGGTAGGGAATGTCGATCTGGTGTTGGCGCAGCGCGGCCAGAATGGACAGATTCACATCCGAGCGCAGATTGCCCTGACCGTTCTCCGGATCGTTGATCCAGTAGCCCACCGTGAATTCCAGCCCATCCGCACCGAAGGCCGACAAGGTGACCGAAGGGCCAGGCTCACGCAATGTGCGCGGCTGATCTAGGGCGGCCTGCAGGAGCAGTTGCCGCACCATGTCTACATCACTGTCATAGCCTACCGTTACCACCGTAGTCTGGTATACCTTGGTATCCGTCAGCGACAGGTTTTCGACACGCTGGGTAATCAGCATCTCATTCGGCACGATGGACTCTCGCCCGGTCTGCGAACGCACCACGGTATAGCGCGCGTTGATCTGCGTGATCACCCCCTCAAAGTTGTCGACCCGCACGTTGTCGCCAATGCGCATGCTGCGCTCGGCCAGGATGACAAAACCGCTCACATAGTTGGCCGCCAGCTTTTGCAGGCCGAAACCGATGCCCACCCCCACCGCGCCACCCAGTACCGAGAGTGCGGTCAGGTCGATGCCCACGGCCGACAATGCCAGCATCAGGCCCACAAACATCAGCAGCGCGCGGGTGGCATTGCTCACCGCCTTGCGCAGCGACAACTCACCCCCCGTGGCCGACCGCAGCAGACGCGATTCGATGGCGGCAGAAATCCACAAGGTCACGATCAGCACCGCACCCGCAGTCAACAGCCCTTCAATCAGATTGCGCACCGACAGCGTCGTGCCACCCACCTTCCAGGTAATCTGGTCCAGCTCATTCAAGATGACGGGTAGCAGGCCGCTGACCCACAGCACCACACTGAGCCAGGCCACCCAAGAGATCGTGGTTTCCATGAGCCGTACCCAGGGTGCTTCGGCAAACGCTACCTGCAGCACCTTGACGCCTACGCGGATGACCACCAGCGACACCAATACCGGAATCGCCACCTGGAACACCGCCACATGCATCCGGTCCTCCAGCACACTGCGCGCCACATAGCCCAGGCACAGCAGCAGCAAGGGAAACAACACGCCGTCCACATTGCGCTTGCCAAGCCAGATGGACCGGTCATCCTTGAGCGCCACACTGCGGCGCAGTACCGAGACCAGGCCCCAGGCCAGTGCCACACACAGCCCCAGCGCCAACAGTTCCACCAGCACCGTGGGCTGGGCGAAGGCGGCCAGCCAGCCCTGCAAATCGTCAATGGGTGGGGGTTCGGGAATACGGTGCAAGCTTGCCATCAAAGTTCTGCCAATACGCGCACATGCGCTTCCACACTGCGGGCCAGTGCATCCAGGTTGTAGCCGCCTTCCAGACAGGACACGATGCGACCCTGCGCATGGCGCTGCGCCACGGCCTTGATCTGCTGCGTGATCCAGGCGTAATCGTTCTCGACCAGGCCCATCTGGCCCAGTTCATCGTCGCGGTGGGCATCAAAGCCCGCGCTCACAAAAATCATCTCGGGGCGGTAGGCCTCCAGGCGCGGTAGCCACTCATGCATCACCAGCTCGCGCACTTCCATGCCCCGGGTGTAGGCGGGTACCGGAACATTGAGCAAATTGCTGGCCGTGGAATGCGCGACACCATAGGGATAGAACGGGTGCTGGAAAAAACTGACCATCAGGATTCGCTGGTCCCCGGCCACGATGTCTTCGGTGCCGTTGCCATGGTGCACATCAAAATCCACAATCGCCACGCGCTGCAGGCCGTGGCGCTCCAGCGCGTAGCGTGCTGCGATGGCCACGTTGTTGAAAAAACAGAAGCCCATGGCCTGGTCGCGGCAGGCGTGGTGGCCGGGCGGGCGCACCGCACAAAAGGCGTTCTCCATCTCGCCGGCCATCACCGCGTCGGTCGCGGCAATGGCGGCACCGGCGGCACGCAATGCGGCATCCCAGGTGAATACGTTCATGCAGGTGTCTGGGTCGATTTGGACATGCGGCGGACCGCCAGCCGTGATGTCCTCGCGCAGGCCGTCGGTCAGACCGCGCAGCGACGCCACATGCATGCGGCCGTGGGCCAGTTCAATATCGGCCAACGGGGCCAACGGGGCCTCGCGGCGCTCCAGTGCATCGCCCACACCGCTGATCAGCAAACGGTCTTCAATGGCATCCAGCCGCTCGGGACATTCCGGGTGTCCCTGCCCCATTTCGTGTTTGCGGCAATCGCGGTGGCTAAAGTATCCGGTCTTGTTCACCTGAGAGCCTGTTTCGGAATTTTCGGGTAACGTGCATGCTATGGACGCACAACACAAACTCAAATCAATCACCGACCAGCTTAACACGGCGATTGTCGGCAAGCCGGCCCAAATCCAGGACTGCGTGGCCTGCCTGCTGGCCGGCGGCCACCTGCTGATTGACGATGTGCCCGGCGTCGGCAAGACCACGCTGGCCCATGCGCTGGCGCGCACCTTCGGCCTGCAGTTTTCACGCGTGCAGTTCACCTCCGACCTGATGCCCAGCGACCTCTCGGGCGTGTCGATCTACGAGCGCGGCAAGGAGGCGTTCGTGTTCCACCCCGGCCCAATCTTCGCCCAGGTGCTGCTGGCCGACGAGATCAACCGCGCCAGCCCCAAAACGCAAAGCGCCCTGCTCGAAGCCATGGAGGAAAAGCAGGTCACCATCGAAGGCGAAACGCGCGCCCTGCCCGAGCCGTTCTTTGTCATCGCCACGCAAAACCCGATGGACCAGGTCGGCACCTATGCGCTGCCGGAGTCGCAACTGGACCGTTTCCTGATGCGCATCTCGCTGGGCTACCCGGACCGCGCCGCCGAACGCGAATTGCTGTTGGGGCGCGACCGACGCACGCTGATCGAGCAGCTCCCGGCCCTGCTCAACAGCGCCGAGTTGCGCCATTTGCAAGACCAGGTACAGGCCATCCACACTGCCGGGCCGCTGCTCGACTATGTGCAGGACCTGATTGCCGCGACACGCTCGGGCCAGTGGTTCTTGCAGGGCCTGTCACCACGCGCCGGCATCGCCGTGGTGCGCGCCGCCAAGGCCCAGGCCCTGCTGAGCGGGCGCGACTACGTGGCGCCCGACGATGTGCAGGCCGTTTTGCCCCAGACCGTGGCCCATCGCCTGATCCCCGTAGGCGATGCCGGGCGTGGCGCAGAAGAACAGGTGCGCGCCCTGCTGCAGGCGGTGCCGTTGCCCTAAGAGCCTGTTCACGATCTATACGAGGTCACGTTGATGCGCAATCGGGATGAGTTGTCCGCCAAGATCACGCCGCATGGGCTCATGCCCATGCAAGGGGTTTGGTGGGCAAATCGCCCGCTCGCACAGCCGGTCGGCTGTGCGCCCGTGCGACGGCCAAGAACGACACAAACGCGACCGCGTTTGTGGTCGCATCAACCCGCAGGGCAAGTGCCTTTTCGGGCGGTCTGCGGCGTTGCAAAGCCTTGCCGGGCATCAGCCCGGCTGCGTTTTGCGCCTTGCAGCCCATCCCGAAAAGACACTTGCGTGACCTCGTATAGATCGCGAACAGGCTCTAGGCCATGACTCCTCTCCGAAGCGCCCCCGGCGCCTCCCCCTCAAAGGGGCGCCACTGGTGGCCCGGCAAAGCCGGTTCCACGGTGGCCCACGCATGGAACCCCCTTGCATACGTGCGTGCGCGCATACAACGCTTCTGGACGAGCCGGCTGACACCGCGTGACAGCACCACCCTGACCCAGCGCAACGTCTACATCCTTCCCACCCGCCCCGGCTGGATGCTGGGCCTGACCCTGCTGGTGCTGCTGGTCGCCAGCATCAACTACCAGCTCAACCTGGGCTATGTGCTGACCTTCCTGCTGGCCGGAAGCGCCGTGGTGGGCATGCATGTCTGCCACGGCACGCTGCGCGGAATCACTATGCATTTGATAGCACCTGACGCCCATTTTGCAGGGGCTAGCGTGCCAATTAGCATCCATCTGGCGAGCCAGCGCAAGACCCAGCGCTATGGCATCGGCCTGGCGCTGTGGGGCACCGACCACTGGAGCTGGACCGATGTGCCCGCCCAGGGCAGTGCCAAGGTCCAGGTGGCCTTCACGCCCGCGCACCGTGGCCTGCACCCGCTGCCCACGCTGACCGCCGAGACCCGCTTCCCGCTGGGTACCTTTCGCGTCTGGACGGTATGGCGCCCGGCCGCACAGGCCCTGGTCTACCCCGCCCCCGAAGCCCATCCGCCGCCACTGCCACCGGGCGAGCCGCGCAGTGGCGGTGCCCCCACCGCGCAGCAGCAGGACACCGGCGAATTCGACGGCGTGCGCGCCTACCGCCGCGGCGACCCGCTCAAGCTGGTGGTCTGGAAGAAGCTCGCCAAGGCCGATGAACTGATCAGCCGCGATGCTCAGCACCTGCAGGGGCAGGAGCTGTGGCTGGATTTGACCAAGGCCGCCAAAGCGGGCGGAGCGCCGCAACTGGAACAACAGCTTTCGCGACTGTGTGCCTGGGTATTGCAATCCGACAAGCTGGGCCTACGCTATGGACTGCGCCTGGGGCCACAGGAAATTGCGCCCGGCTGCGGCGAAACCCACAAAACGGCCTGTTTGCAGGCCTTGGCCATTTATTGACAACCACGTATGAGCACCGTATTTCTACTGAATGCCAAAGTGCGCTTCTCACAGGAGCGACTGGCCGCGTTGTCCTCACGCGACCGGCAGGGCCTGGCTGGGCGCATCGGCATGGTTCAAACCGATGGCCATGTCGTGAGCAAGCCAACGGTCTATTTCCCCGCCGACGGTGCCCGGCCTGAGTTGCGCCTGTTTCGCGTCGACCCGCGCCAACTGGAGCTGGTGGACACACCACCTGCCAGCGCAGACGCCGACAGCTCGGCCCAGGTGGACGAGGCGCCCCGGTCCTCCGACAGTGCCCCTGCGCCTGCCGCTGTTGAACCCGCGGCGGCTGAAGGCGGCGGCAATCTTTCCCAAAGCGATCTAGACAGCTTTTTCAACTAGCGCCTGCCGCAGCACGAAAGAACTGCATGTTCAACCGCCTGACCACCCTGCCCCGCGAAGCGCGTGACACGCTGTTTTTACTGCTGGTGATCGCCTGGACCATTGCGCCGCAAATCAACAACCTGCCGCTGTGGTGCAGCGCCATGGCCGCCACTGTGCTGCTGTGGCGCGGCTGGCTGGCCGTGCGCAACCGCCCCCTGCCCTCGCGCTGGTGGCTGCTGGGCCTGCTGCTGTTGGCCACCGCCGGCACCCTGTGGAGCCACCGCACGCTGCTGGGACGCGACGCCGGCGTCACCTTCATCGTGGTGCTGCTGGCGCTCAAAACCCTGGAGATGCGGGCCCAGCGCGATGCTTTTGTGGTCTTTTTCCTGGGATTCTTCGCGCTGCTTTCCAACTTCTTTTTCTCGCAAAGCCTGCTCACCGCGGCATCCATGCTGCTGGCGCTGCTGGGCCTGCTCACCGCACTGGTCAACAGCCATATGCCGGTGGGCCGGCCATCACTCTTGCAAGCCGCCAAAACCGCAGGCTGGATGGCTCTGTTGGGTGCACCCATCATGGCCGCGCTGTTTGTATTGTTTCCGCGCGTTGCGCCGCTGTGGGGCCTGCCGGGCGACGCGATGAGCGGGCGCAGTGGCCTGTCCAGCAGCATGCAGGTGGGTACCATTGCCAGCCTGGCACTGGACGACAGCATTGCCATGCGCATCCGCTTCGACGGTCAGCCACCGGCCCAGCGCGACCTGTACTTTCGCGGGCCGGTGCTGTCCACCTTCGACGGGCGGGAATGGCGGCCGCTGCGCTCCATTTATTCGTCACGGGCACAGCCAGCCGCCAGCCTGCAGGTG
>JACXTT010000216.1_pt1 | contig 93513 bp, 84 predicted proteins | sample 9270951 | NCBI WGS metagenome assembly JACXTT01 (sample SAMN15532306, study PRJNA645909) | rock metagenome | isolation source: weathered quartz diorite | place: Puerto Rico | collected 2017-06-21 | reverse complement strand
ACCCCAACGGCTTTGAGGCGCTGAGGGGCATCTCCTTCAGCGTGGAACCGGGGGAGATGGTGGCCATCACCGGCCATTCCGGCGCGGGCAAATCCACGTTGCTGCGCCTGGTGGCCGGCATGGAAAAGGCCACGCAGGGCAGCGTGCTGGTGAGCAATCAAAACGTGGGGCAGCTAACCGATACCGCGCTGTGCGTATTGCGGCGCAATCTCGGCCTGGTATTTCAGGATCATAAGCTGCTGTTCGACCGCAACGTTTTCGATAACGTGGCCCTGCCCCTGGAAATCGGCGGCTTCAGCCGCAGCGAAACCGGCAAGCGTGTGCGAGCTGCCTTGGACAAGGTGGGCCTCCTCAACCGCGAACGGGCCAACCCCATCGCGCTATCCGGCGGCGAGCAGCAGCGGCTTTGCATCGCCCGCGCCATCGTCCACCGCCCGGCCATCCTGCTGGCCGATGAACCCACCGGCAACCTGGACCGCGAATACGCGGCCACGATTCTGGAATTGTTCACCTCCTTCAACCAGGTGGGCGTCACGGTGCTGATGTCCATGCACGATGAGGCGGGCCTCGGCGGCGTGAAGTGCCGGCGCCTTACCTTGACCGCAGGGAAGTTCGCCGAATGAGCGCCTGGCTCAACGGCCAGCAACAAGCCTGCCTGCGCGCGCTGGCGCGCATGCGTGGCCAGCCGCTGGCGACTCTGCTTTCGGTGGCGGTGATCGCCATCGCCATCGCCTTGCCGCTGGGCTTTTATTTGCTGCTCACCAACGCCTCCACCGCCGCCGGCCGCCTCAACGCGGAACCTAATGTCGGTGTGTTCATGACGCTTACCGCCAACCTCGACGACGCCAAGGCCGTGGAAAAGAAACTGAACGCGCTAGCCAACGCGGCATCGGTGCGCTTCATTTCCCGTGAGGCCGCGCTGGCCGATATGAAGCGCGCCGCCAACCTTGGCGATCTCCTGGCTGGCATGGAAAACAACCCCCTGCCGCACGCCTTTGCCGTCACCCCCAAATCCTTCGCCGCCGAAGAGCTCAGCACCATGCGCAAGGAAATCGCCGCCATGCCCAAGGTGGAAACGGTGTCGGTGGAATTTGAGTGGGCGCGCAAGCTCTCGCAGTTCACGCGCTTTGCCGAAAACCTGGTGCTCTTGTTCGCCCTCACCTTGTGCGCGGCGGTGGTGTTCGTCACCGGCAATACCATCCGCCTGCAAATGCTCACGCAAAAAGAAGAGATCGTGGTGGCGCGCCTGATTGGTGCCAGCAAGGGCTTTGTGCGCCGTCCCCTGCTTTACTACGGCGCCATCCAGGGCGGGCTGGCGGGGCTGCTGGCCACCCTGCTGGTGATGGGCCTGGCGGCCTGGGTGGGGGGCGAGGTCAATTTCCTGGCTTCATCCTACGGCACCCATTTTGATCTGGCCGCGCTGGCGCCGGGACAGATGCTAGGTGTTATCGGCCTGGGCGCCGCGCTGGGCTGGGTTGGGGCTTATTTCTCGGTATCGCTTTTCCTGCGTAGCGACGCGTAACCGCAGGGCAGGCAGCGCCGCGTTGGACGCGGCGCCCTGACTCTCCACGCCTGTGCTATTTCAAGACTCGATAGCTCAGGTGTGTGACCTGCGGTGAATTGACGGCCTCCACCAATTCAAATTTGACCTTGTCCGCGTCCACCGCATCGAACAGCCGCACCCCAGCGCCCAGCATCACCGGGCTTACGGAAACGGTGAACTCGTCGATCAGCCCGGCGTTGAGATACTGCACGATGGCGTTGGCCCCTCCGCCGATGCGAACGTCGCGCTCCCCCGCTGCCTTCAACGCGCTTTGCAGGGCGCTTTCGATTCCATCCGTGACAAAGTAAAAAGTGGTGCCGCCAAGACGCACCCAGGGCTCGCGCGGCCGTGAGGTGACCACGTAGACCGGCGTATGAAACGGGGCGTCCTCGGGCCAGAACATTTCGCCGCCGTCGAACATGGTCCGCCCCAGGATGGTGACACCGGTACGCGCAAATATTTTTTGCATGAAGTCGTTGTCATGGCCGGTGTCGCCGCCCTCCATATGGAGCACGTTCTCGCGAAAGAACTTTTGCTGAAACGTCCACTGCTGTAGCGCCAGCCAGCGTTGCATCCAATTCTTGTAGGCCGGGTCGTGCGCATGCTCCAACTCCATGCCGTCCGGCGCGATGAAACCATCCAGGGACATAACGACACTGAAAAATACTTTGCTCATGTTGATTCTCTGCTGTTTGAAATGATTTTCCGGTTTGATGTGCGCGCGGAAGCGCGCTTGTTAACGCTAGCTGCGGATCTGGGCATCCAGAAATGCCGCCAGTTTCTCCAGGAGCAGGCGGCACCCCTGTTCGCGTCCAGCGGCGGAATCGGGGCTATCAAAATAGATGCCGAATTCCGAGTGGAGTAGATGCGTGGACGTCGGCGCCGTAGCCTGCAGCTCTATGGTGGCGAGCGAAACCGATAACACCGTTTCGCCCACCGACATGCGGTAGGAGTAAACGATCCGCGCGTCGCGCTGTATATCCAGAAACTGCGCGTCCAGGCGAATCTCCGGGCCGCCCGCGTATTGGAATCGCGAGAGCTCCCGACCATCGACGCGAAAGTCGTAGTCGAACTCGCGCACCTCACAGCCCTCGTCCTCAACGCGCCAGCGCCGGACCAGGTCCTTCTGCGTCAAGGCCGCAAAGACGCGCGTAACCGCGTGGGGATAGTTGCGCTCCACCTTGAAGGTAGACTGAATGGCGCGTTGCGGCGTGGTCATCGTCGGCCTTTGCCGCGCCTGGATTTAGGCTTCGGACCGGGCGCAGCCGGCTGGGTTTCGGTTTGGGCCAGAACCACCGCCAGTCTGTCCAACTGACGCCCCACCTGGGCTCTGCGCTGAAAGATCCAGTTGGACAGGTCCTGCAGCCCGTCAGGGCGCAGCCGGCAGGTTCGCGTCCTGCCCTGCTTTTCCGTGACGATGATGCCGCTTTTTTCCAGAATCTGCAGGTGCTGAACCACCGCCGACAAACTCATATCGAACGGCATGGCGATGGCCCCCACGCTTGCCGGGCCCTGGGTCAGCCGCTCGACAATGGCCCGCCGGGCCGGGTCGGCCAGCGCGCGGAAGCAGTCGTCTATCGCTTGATTGTTAAGCATTTGCTTAAGTATAGACAGGCCGCCAGCCAATAGTCAAGCGATTACTTAAGTATTGTAACAAAGGCGTTACCGAACGCAGCGCGCACAAATTTCAGCAACGGCTGTTCCAGCCTCGAAAGTCCCCGACGTATCGCTCTCCCCGCAGGACCCGGCGTTAGCAACCGCTATGGGACTCGCCCTCACGGCTTGACTTGACGTTTATTCTTTCGTTGTTAAAGAGCAACAGACCGCGCCCGCGTTCGCGCCAAAATACTGCGCAAAATACGGAAAAAATCACGAAAAATTCCTTCGTGAAATGAACGGCTTGGAATAAACAAATACGATCTAGAAAATTCGCGCAACCACGACGCGCGAAGGAATCCGACGCTAGTAAGCCTGATTGCGGTGGTCAATGCCAGAACGGCGAGTTGATGTTTTTGCTTGACCGAATTTATTGGTTGAGGAGCAGACATCCCTAACCGATCAGCCAAGATTGAATTTCACATGTTTCCGTGCGCGACATACCGCATATAGCGAAATTTCAGTGCCTTACCACGACATATATGGCTTTCCGCTTGACACGTTGTTAATTTTGCGCAATGATTAAAGTGCGTTATTTTCACCCCGCCGTAAACGAGTGATGAAAATAGTCCAAAGAAACAAAGAGAAAGGGGCCAGTTTGCACCTGGCCCCCGGTGTCCGCCTCATTCCTGTCGAAGAAAGGAGATCGCGAAAGAAGGCACCCTAAACAGAACCCCGTCCGCGCGAACACGCGAAGTGTATCGCCGCAAGTGCTAGCCGTCAAACTCTAGCGCTTCGACAGGGAACCGCTGGACCGACCCCACCTCCCATTCCGATTGGTTGAGCGCGCAGCTTCTTGTTTTAAATGAAGCTGTCTCTTGCATTTTCCACGCGAATGGAGGGCAACTATGATTCACCTTATTCCAATAGTAATAGGTGTGGCTGCGGTCGGCTTACTGACCAAGGTGCTCGGCGGTGGCTCTGATTCAGATAATTCAGACCGAGAATATAGCGGCGACGGCTCATCGTCCAGCCCGTGCGAGCACAGCGAACATCGCGATTGGTGTTCGACCTGCCGCGATAAATAGCAGTAGTCGACCCACCGAGATTCAGACTCGGTGGGTCTTATTTTCATTACTTCTATGGCGAAAACGGGTCACTACGATTTACACACGTTCGCATTAACCTAAGAAGGATATCGGTGGCCGCACCACCATTTCGAATTTAATGGTCGCTCGCCCCAATGCTGTTATTTGAGAAAGGAGTATTTGTCGTGCCAAAAAAAGTGATTCTCGACACGCAGGTGGTGTCTGATAAACAGCGTACGGTGCCGGAGGTGTTTATCTTCGAAAGTCTTAGCGCGGAAGATGAGGCGACAAAGAGATTTGAGGGACAGGTGCTAGCGGATATGTTAAGGCTGGCTGGGAAAAATCCTAAATACTTCTACTTTCAATCTAAAGAGGAATTGCCTCACCTGCTTGGTCTATTTCGAGAATCAAAGTATCGCTACCTACATATCTCTGCTCATGCATCCAATACGCATATCGGCCTAACAAATGGTTTAGTTACCTACAAGGAATTTGCGAAGTACTTCAGGGGTCATTTACCACTTCGCCGCTTATTTTTTTCAGCTTGTCAAATTGGAAACCAACAGTTTGCCAACGTTATAGCCGAGGGAAACAAGGGCATGCATTCAATAGTTGCGCCAGTTGAAGATATTAGATTTGATCATTCTGCAGCCATTTGGTCGGCTTTTTACATAAGCATGTTCACTGAAAATGAAGACCTAATGAAGCGCGCGGACATTGAATCCAGGTTGCGTTCACTTACCAGATTGTTCCCGGTGAATTTCTATTTCGCCACCTACAGTGCCAATAGAGATATCTGGAAATTCAATACTATCCAGAAGGATAGTCCCGCGCCCTCATAGGGTCGGGGCGGTAATTTCGTTCAAGACCTAAACATCGCTGACTAAGTCATCGCCTACGCAGCCAAATAACCCACGTTGTTGATTGTTGCCTCAAATGGCGCATATTTGGCGCTTTTCTTTTTCAGGCATTTGCTACTAGAAAAAATTTTGCTGACAACCCACGGGCAGCCAAGCCACCCGTGGATTGTTTTACAACGTACTACTTACTACTCACTACTTCCGCCACCTGTGGCGGCGCCACGGCGTAATGGTCGAACTGCATCGAGAACTGCGCGCGGCCGGACGATAGCGCCCGCAGCGTGCCGATGTAGCCGAACATCTCCCGCAGCGGCACGTTAGCGGCGATGGTGTTGCTCGTGCCTTGCGCGTCCTGCGAGCGGATCAGGCCGCGGCGGCGGCTCAGGTCACCGATCACGTCGCCGATGTAATCGGCGGGCGTGAACACTTGCACGGCCATCACCGGCTCCAGCACCAGGCGGCCCGCCGAGAGCATGGCCTCGCGGTAGGCTGCGGCGCCGGCGATTTCAAACGCCAACGTCGACGAATCGCGCTCGTGATAACTACCGTCCAGCAGCGTCACCAGCATATCGACGCCCGGCAAGCCGCTGACCGGCCCCGACATGGCCGCCTTGCGCACGCCCGCTTCCACCGAGGGGATGAATTCCCTAGGCACGGCGCCCCCGACGATCCGGCTTTCAAAGCGGATGCCGGCGCCGCGTTCCAGCGGTGCTATGCGCAGGAACACTTCAGCGAACTGGCCCGCGCCGCCACTCTGCTTTTTATGCACGTGGCGAACGTCGACCAGTCGCGCGATGGTTTCGCGGAACACGACCTGCGGCTCGCCGACCCGGGCTTCCACCCGGTGATGCGTGGCGAGCTTTTTCAGCGTCACGTCCAACTGCAGCTCGCCCATGCCGGAGAGAATGGTCTGGCCCGATTCGGGGTCCAGACGCAACCTCAGGCTGGGGTCTTCCCGCAGCAGGGTGTGCAAGGCCTTGGAGAGCGCCTGCTGATCGGCCTGCGTCTTCGGTTCCACCGCAACGTCGATCACCGGGTCCGGCACCACGATCTGTTCCAGCACCACCGGGTGCGTGAGATCGGCCAGCGTATTACCGGTCAGCGTGTCTTTCAAACCCGCCACACCGGCGATGTCGCCCGCCTCGATCACGTCGCGCTCGTACTTCTCGGCGGCGTGCACTTCGTACAGACGCGAAACGCGTTCCTTTTTGCCGGTGCTGGTGTTGAGCACGGTGTCGCCCGGCCGCAAGCGGCCGCGATACACGCGCAGGAACACCAGCGACCCGTGGTCGCCCGTCGTGAGCTTGAAGGCCAGCGCGGCAAAGGGACCGTCCGCATCCGAGGCCACGCCGTTCTTGTCGGCGGGCGCATCGGCCGGTTCCGGCAGATAAGCCACGAGCGCATCCAGCAAGGGCTCGATACCCTTGTTCTTGAACGCAGACCCGGCTACTACCGGCACCAGGGCGCCCGATAGCGTGCCCTTGCGGATGGCTGCTTCGAGTTCCGCTAGCGTTGGCTCCTGGCCGTTCAGGTACGCGTCCAGCAGCGCTTCGTCCTGCTCGACAGCGGCCTCGACCAGGCGCGTGCGCCAGGCTTCAACGTCCGCAGCCATGCCGGCGGGCACGTCCTGTTCAACGAAGGGCACACCGATCTCGTCCGTTCGCCACACCAGTGCGCGGCGGCGCAGCAGGTCTACCACGCCGCGGAGGCCGCCTTCCGCGCCGATGGGGAGCTGCAGCACCGCCGGGCGCGCACCCAGGCGCGCGGCGATCATATCGACCACGCGCACAAAGTCCGCGCCCACACGATCCAGCTTGTTGACAAAGGCGATGCGCGGCACGCGGTACTTGTCGGCCAGGCGCCAGTTGGTTTCGGTCTGCGGTTCCACACCGGCCACGCCGTCGAACACCACAACGGCGCCGTCCAGCACGCGCAGCGACCGGTTCACCTCGATGTTGAAATCGATGTGTCCGGGGGTGTCGATCAGGTTGATGCGGGCGCCGTTCCAATGCACCGTTGTTGCGGCGCTATTGATGGTGATGCCGCGCGCGCGTTCCTGCTCGTCGAAGTCCATGGTGGTGTTGCCGTTGTGGACTTCGCCGACGCGGTGATTCTTGCCCGTGTAATACAGGATGCGCTCGGTGGTTGTGGTTTTACCGGCGTCGACGTGGGCGATGATGCCCACGTTTCTGAGTTTGGTGCGTTTCATAATGCGTTCCTTCCTGCTTCGCTGCGCGAAGCCTGGGTGCCCATTGGGCGGCATGCCGGCCGCCCGGGCGAAACGCACGCGGGACGGCTAGCGGTCTCCTTGCGGAGGAACGGTGCGCGTACCGATGAATGTACCGGGCACGACAATCACCATTCCGATGGCGCGGCCAAAGCGCGAGCGCAAGCTCCTCGCTCCTTGGCGATCGGAAATCGTTTCAATCAATTTGTCGTATGTACGCATGGCAACTCCAGAAAGCAAAAACCCCGGTGAGGCATGGCCGACCGGGGTTTGGTTTCGATCCGGAAGGCCTTGCCAGCCTTCCGAGGGGACTCGAAAGGCTTAGTTCATAAAATAAACGGCGCACCCGCTGAACAACAGGCGAGCACCGGCGCTCCGCTGGGCGGAAGCGCGGTTAAACGAAATTTGGTAAATCGGCGTCATAGTGTTCTGTTTCGGTACTTATATCGGTGCTGAAAGGTGTCCGGCCAATATTTGATGCCGAACCCTGAAAAATCAAGTGGCGGATTATTCACCAATCCGTTGCGGTGTACAAGCGTTTCAAGCAAAACATCTTGGGTCAGGTAACGTTTGATTCTCAAAATTTGATAACAACTCTGGTTCTAAGCGTTGTGGGACTTACCGTTTAAATTTCGATTTTTATCCCAAAATCCTTGAAGGGCAGGTGACAAAACGCCAAGTTAGTGGGTACTATCGCGGAACTTGCAATAAGTCCACTGGTCGAATAAACTGCAAACGGACGCGGTGTTTTTCTGCCGCTCCAATTCCGAGGCCCGTGTGATTCTTGCACGGGCTTTCGTGTTTCTGGAGTATGCGATCCATGCACTACATCGCTTATTTAGATGAATTTGGTCATATCGGGCCGTATGTAAGTAGAACCGACCCCAAATATAACGATAGTCCAATATTTGGACTTGGCGGGATTATTTTGCCCGTAGAGTCGGTTCGCCCATTCGCCACATGGTTTTTCCAGCTGAAGTGCAACTTGCTTAAGTTTGAACTTAAACAAGATGGAACTCATCCCGCCAAATGGGAAAAGAAAGGTTCAGCACTTTATACGCTAAAAAATATCGAAAGCTATCCAGAGTTGCGACAGGCCACAAACCGTATCTTCAATAAGATTGAGAAGAGTGGCGGGCACGCTTTTTTTGTGGGGCTTCAAAAAAGATTCCCGCCAGATATGCATGACCCGGTATCGCTCTATCGAGCGGTTCTAATGGAAGCTATAAAAAGGCTCGATCAATACTGTGTTGTTAGAGACTCCACTTTCCTAGTTATTATCGACGAGCTAAGTGAAACATTTCGCAAGGAAATCGTTGAATCATCTGGCAGAACAATGTTCGGTGATGATGGCCGGAAGGCGCTGATTGAACCACCCATTCAAGCTGAAAGCCATCTATACCAAACTCTGCAATGCGCAGACTGGATATGCGGGATAACGGGCCGCGTAGGGTGCTTTTTCACCAATCCTGATGAATATCCCGATTTTGAAGGTGCAGAAAAATATTTCGGAAATAGGTTAAGAACAATCTCACCTGGGAGCGGTATTCGGAAACAATAAACAGTCCGTTTAGGCATTTTCTGTTTGCTTGTCCTTCCGCTCAGTCGCATCATTTGTAAGTACACACTCTCAATATAAGCCCTACTCTGTCTAAGGCCATCTCCTCAATAAATAATTGAACTTTCCAGTCATATAGCACTCTCATGCAAAGAGTGCTAATATGTTTGCCAAGGGCCAAACTTGAAGTTTCCCGTAACGGCCCAAGGTGCGAAAGAGAGGAGATTCCTGCCATGACCACCGCTGTTATGAATTTGCCCGTACCGTCGGTTTCCAGTCTGGAAAGCTATATTTCCACGGTAAACCGCTTCCCCATGCTCACGCCGGAGCGCGAGCACGAGCTGGGCGTTGCCCTGAAGAACAACGGCGATTTGAACGCCGCCTCGGAAATGGTGATGTCGCATCTGCGTTTGGTGGTTTCCATCGCGCGCGGCTATACCGGCTACGGCCTGGCCCATGCCGACCTGATCCAGGAAGGCAATATCGGCCTCATGAAAGCCGTGAAGCGCTTCGACCCCGATCGCGGCGTGCGCCTGGTTTCGTTTGCCGTGCACTGGATCAAGGCCGAAATCCACGAATACATTCTGAAAAACTGGCGCATCGTCAAAGTGGCGACCACCAAGGCCCAGCGCAAACTGTTTTTCAACCTTCGCAGCATGAAGCCCAACTTCGGCGCCCTGTCGCCCAAGGAAGTGAAGGAAGTCGCGCACCAGCTGAACGTCAAGGAAACCGACGTCTCGGAAATGGAGCAACGCCTGTCCGGCCAGGAAATTTCCCTGGAGCCGCTGAACGACGATGACGACACCTGGGTCAGCCCGATTGCTTATCTGGCCGACAGCGGCGTGGACCCGTCCGAAAAACTGGCCGTGCTGCAAAAAGAAACCGCCGCCACCGATGGCCTGAAGGCCGCGCTGGACAGCCTGGACGAACGCAGCCGCCGCATCGTGCAAACCCGCTGGCTGAACGAAGGCGAGGAAAAGACCCTCACCGAATTGGCCGAAGAATACGGTGTCTCAGCCGAACGGATTCGCCAGATCGAGGCCAAGGCTATGCAGAAGATGAAGGCCGCGCTGAAGGGTTACGAAGCGGCGCGGTAACTCTTATCGTTTCTGTAACCCAAAAAGGGGCGCCAATGGCGCCCCTTTTTGTCTTGTTTAAACTAGGATAGAAAATGCCCCTATCAGCGTCCAAAAGAATCTCTTTATTAAAGGAAATTGGTGAACGTCTGAAGGAGGAAGACTGGTCGCTAATCGACATCACGCTATCGCAATTTGGCCTGCAGACATTTCCAACATGGCCTGACGGTAAATTAAGTTACGTTCTTGAGAGCTGCAAGGCCGCAGAAGACCATATATTGATTGAACTCGGGCAGCATGTAGGTTTTTTAGTGGAAGAAGCCCCTAAACCAGGCATTGACCCACCGTTCTGGCGTAAGCGTATGTTTCGATTGTTCATCTCGCATTTGTCGTCTCAGAAAGTTTTCGCAGCACAGTTGCAGGAAGCTCTCCTTGGTTTTGGGATCAGTGCATTCGTTGCCCACAACGACATAGAGCCGACCCTCGAGTGGCAAACTCAAATTGAAACGGCACTCGCCACCGCGGATGGATTAGTAGCTCTGCTCCACCCCACGTTCCATCAAAGTAATTGGACCGACCAAGAGATCGGCTTCGCCATGGGCCGGGGCCTGCCTGTTTTTTCGGTGCGATTTGGGCAAGATCCTTATGGCTTCATTGGCCGCTTCCAAGGTTTTACGGGCAACGGAAAGAGTCCTGAAGCGCTCGCCAAAGAGTTATTTGATGCCTACCGAAAGAATAAGCAGAGCCATCAGAGAATGAGCGAAGTGTTGATGAATCTCTTCGAGGATAGCGGTAGCTTCGCTGCGGCAAAGGTACGTATCGGATATCTTGAACAGTTGGAACAGTGGGAGTCATCATTCATACCTCGCATTGAGGCAGCGGTTGAATCGAATTCTCAGATATCCGGCTCATGGGGTGTCCCAGAGCGCGTACAACAACTAGCAAAGAAGTGGATCGACAACTGAGCCGCAACGTTGCGGCAAAAAGTGTCAGCGGCGATATACTTTTTACATAAGCTGGCCGTTGGCCATTTCCCGAAGCCGCCATTGAAATCATTAATCATTCCGGATTGAAGGCTAAGTTGCGATCGGTACCGCTCACGCCGCCAGTCGTAACGGTAGCTTCGGTTATGGCGAGCTTCGGCTCGCTCTATGCGGTATCCGCATGGCTAGGCGCGGGCGCAAACGCCGCCATCCTCGCCGCCGTGCTGGCCCTCACCCTCTCCCGCCGCCATATCACGGAAGACCACGGCGATTGGCTGCGCGAAATGGCGGCACTCCCTTTGATGGGCCTTGCCGCTGCCGGGGTGGGCTGGACGCTACATCACGCTTTCTGGGCCGGCGCTGTGCTGCTGGTGGCGGGCATTGCAGTAGGCATCTGGCTGCGCCGCTACGGTGGCGAAATACGGCGGCTGGGCGCCATGCTGGTGTTGCCGCTGATCGCCGTACTCATCACTCCAGCGCCGGTGCAGGCCCCCGGCGGCTTGTGGGTGGATTTGTTCCTGGTGTTGCTCTCCGGATTGGTGGCGTTAGGCTTTGTGTGGCTGGCGGTGAGTACGGCGAGGCGCATGGGCAAATTGACGGCCACTGGCGTGCCCGAAGCGGCGCCGCCCGCACCGCAATCCACAACCCCAGCACAGCCCGGCAAACTTGCCGCCAGCACTCGCATGGCCGCACAGATGGCCGTGGCGCTAGCGGCCAGCGTGATCGTAGGCAAGCTCCTGTTTGCCGAGCACTGGCCCTGGGCCGTGATTACGGCTTACATCATTTGCTCGAGCAGCGTGGCGCGCGGCGACACTATTTACCGCAGCGCACTGCGCCTGGGCGGCGCGGTGGCGGCTACGCTGCTGGCAGCGGCGCTGCAGCACGTTTCACCGCCGCAAGGCATGGCGGCAGCGGCGCTGATATTCGCGACGCTGTTCGTGGGTGTGTGGCTGCGCGAGGTGAACTATGCGCTATGGGCCTTTTGCATCACCTTGATCGTGGCGCTCTTGCAGGAGACTGAAGGCCAGCCGGTGTTATACACGCTGGAACTGCGCCTGGAAGCCATTCTCACCGGCGCCATTTGCGCGGTGGCGGCGGCCTGGTGGGTGCTGCCGATTCGCACCAGTGATTTGGTGCGAAAGCATTTGGCCGACGCCTTACTTGCGCTGGAAGGCGTAGCGGAAGCGGTTTCACTACCCCCCGAGGAAAAGCAGCGCGCGCTGCACGTGCTCGAGCACCGGCTTGCCCAACTGGAAAAAATTGCCGCAGCACTGCACTGGCATCACCGTCTGTCGCGCCTGGCGCCGGACGCCGACCACCCTTCCGTGTGGATCGCCATCGCGCGGCAATACCGTGCGCCCGCGCGCGACCTCGCCTCTCTGCCGCCGGGGCTGGTACGCAACGTGAAGCTCGCGCGACGCACCGTCGGGCAGCGCGACCGGCCCATCGTGGCGGCCTTGCAGGAGGTGCTTGATGCCTTGCGCGGCGAGTTACCCGCGCAGGAATTGGATAAAAAGCGCGCGGATACCAAGAACGCCTGACCGGTTCTTTGTGAACCCGCGTTGCGGGCCGATATAATTTTCCCGTTTTCCTTCGCTTTTAAAAGGTTCCGATCTTGTCCTGGTTCCCGGCACTCAAAGACCTGCAATCGACCGGCTATGTGACGCCGGAAGAACTCAACGTCACCCCTGCCCTGCTGGGGCAGCCGCTGGCCAGCCCCAAGCGCCGTTTGTACGCCATGCTCATCGATCTCCTGGCTGTGGCGGTACTTTCCAGCCTGGCGGGCGCGGCCGGGCTGTGGTTTTTTACCGGGGCGATCGGCGCCTGGCTCATTATTCGGCGCTGGCCGTACGGGCATTCGCGCGCGCGGCAGGGTTGGGCGGCGGCCTTGCTGATTGCGCTGCTGGCCCTGTGCGGCACCGGTACCTGGAGCGCGATGCAAGACGCGGCGCGCGATGGCGCCATCATCAAGGAAAAGCTTGGCCGACGAGAATCGACCGCGGGGGAGGAGGAGATGGCGCGGGTGCAAAAGCATCTCTCCGACACGGCCCGCATCGCCGTGCTGGAACAGCAACTGGCCGAGGCGCGCAAGCCCAAGGATTTCGACGTAAGGGCCGCCCTCCACGACGCGGTGGGCGCCCTGGGCCTCAGCTTCAGCTGGGCGGTGCTCTATTTCACGCTGCTACCCTGCTGGTGGAAGGGGCAGACCCTGGGCAAGAAAATGTTGCGCCTGCGCGTGGTGGAACTCACCGGTAAACCGTTGACGCTGATCCGCTGCTTCGGCCGTTACGGCGGCTACGCGGCGGGCCTGGCCACGGGGCTACTGGGCTTCGCGCAGATCTACTGGGACGCCAACCGGCAGGCAGTGCAGGACAAAATTGCACATACGGTTGTTATCAAGTTGTAGCCAATCCGCGCCGCGCCGGTATACCGCCGGGCCGGCGAACGGTTGATAATGGATTACAAGCATCGGATTGCAAGAATCGGAATGCAAAAATCTATTGGAGGAGAGAACATGAAAATGCCAAGCCGCGCTTTGACCGTATTACTGACGGCGTTTCTGTTGCTTGCGCCGGCGACTCCCTTCGCCATTGCCGCCACAGCCAAAGAGCCCGCAGCCGCGATCAAGATCGTTACGCAAGAATTCATGGTGCCCACCGGTGACCCCGGCATCAGCGTGTTTGTGCGCAACAAATTTCCGCAGGGTACGAAGAAATTTTCCGGCGACAAGATCGTGCTTTATGTGCACGGCGCGACCTACCCTTCCGAAACCGCCTTCGATTTAAGACTGAACGGCCTGTCGTGGATGGATTACATCGCCCAGCGCGGCTATGACGTCTATCTGGTCGATATCCGCGGCTACGGCAAATCCACGCGCCCGCCGGAGATGGATAAGCCCGCCTCGGAAAACGAGCCCATCGTGCGCACCGAAGTGGCCGTGCGCGACGTGGGCACCGCCGTGGACTTTATTCTCAAACGGCGCGGCGTTGAGAAGATCAATCTGCTCGGCTGGTCCTGGGGCACGCGCATCATGGGTTGGTACACCGCGCAGCATAACGACAAGGTCAATAAACTCGTACTGTACGCCCCCGGCTGGCTGGCCAACGCACCATCGCTCACCGATTCCGGCGCCAAGCTGGGCGCTTATCGCTCGGTATCGCGCGATTCGGCCAAGGCGCGCTGGCTGTCCGGCGTGCCCGAGGACAAGAAGGCCACGCTGATCCCCGCCGGCTGGTTCGAGGCCTGGGCCGACGCCACTTTCGCCACCGACCCGGTAGGCGCCAAACAGACGCCGCCGGTGCTGCGCGCACCCAACGGCACCGTGCAGGACAACCGCGACTTCTGGTACGTAGGCAAGCCCCTGTACGACCCGGCCGATATCCGCGTGCCCACCTTCCTGGCCCACGCCGAGTGGGATGCGGACCTGCCTAGCTACATGCTCTACGCCTATTTCGAGAAGCTCACCAATGCGCCCTACAAGCGCTACGTGCAAATCGGCGAGGGCACGCACACCATCATCATGGAAAAGAACCGCATGCAGCTCTTCCAGGCGGTGCAGCAGTTCCTGGATGAGAAAATCGAAGCCAATCAATAGCGGCATGAGCCAAATGCATGTGTTTCAGGTGGAGGCCCTCGCCTCCGCCATACGCGAATTGGTGCGCGGCTTCGGCAGCGAGCCGCGCGAAGTTGATCTGGTCACCAGCAATCTCATTGAGGCCAATCTCACCGGCCACGATTCGCACGGTATCGGCATCCTGCCGCGCTACACGGATTCGTTTCTTGAGGGCAGCCTGCAGCCCAACGCTCATATCAAAACCATAATGGACGGTGGCGCAATGCTGCGGCTGGACGGGCAGGTGGGTTTCGGCCAGGTGATAGGGTTTGAAGCCATGGAGCTGGGCATCGCGCGCGCCAGGGAATTGGGTAGCTGCATCGTGGCGCTGGGTAATTCGCACCATCTCTGCCGCATCGGTTCCTGGGCGGAGATGGCGGTGGCGCAGGGGTTGGTGTCCATCCATTTCGTGAACGTGATTTCGCGCCCCATCGTGGCGCCTTTCGGCGGCGGCGATGCGCGCTTCGGCACTAATCCTTTCACGGTGGGCATCCCGGTCGCCGGCGGTCCACCCGTCATTCTCGATTTCGCCACCAGCGTCATCGCCCAGGGCAAGACGCGTGTGGCGCACAATAAGGGCGAGAAGCTGCCCGAGGGCATGTTGATCGACGATAAAGGGCACCCTACCACCGACCCCAAGTTTGCTGTGGTGGACCCGGCCGGCGCCATCCTCACCTTCGGTGAGCATAAGGGCTACGGCATGGCGGTGATCTGCGAGCTGCTGGGCGGTGCTTTGGCGGCGGGCATGGCGGTGTCTGAACCGTTTACTGGCAAGAAGCGCATCCTGAACGGCATGCTGACCATCCTGTTCGATCCGGAAAAACTTTCCGACGGCGACCTGTTCGGCACGCAAATGAACAATTTCATCGAGTGGGTAAAGGCCTCCCCGCCGCAGCCCGGAACTGACCACGTGCGCCTGGCCGGCGAGCCGGAACGCGAGATGCGCGCCAAACGGCTGGCCCAGGGTATACCGGTAGATGCCACTAGCTGGGGCGAGATTTTGAAGGCGGCGGAAAAACTGAAAGTGGACCCTGCCGAAATCGACCGGCTGGCTCGGGCCTAGCCTGCCTGCCCCAGAGCGTTATAGAGAGGGGAGCTACCTCAGGCTCCACGGAACGGGTAATCTATCGGCTTTGCCGTACTTGTTATCCCGCGCGCTCATGATTCCAAGAAAAATTGCCGCCATTGCGATGGCGGGCCTGTTGTGTTTGATGCCGCTGTCTACCCTCGTTATCGGCGGCGAGCCTGAGAAGGTTGAAGGCAAGCCGGTCCCGGCCGTCGGTGACGAACCCGCGAAGGGTGAACCCGCAAAGAGCGAGCCGGGGAAAAGTGAACCCCAAAAAAGCGAACCAGCAAAACCTGCGAAAAAAGCGGCCAAAAAAGTAAAGCCGGAATACGACCTTACCGAGCTGGATGACGCGGAGATCTCGCCCGACAGCAAGCATATCGTCGGCATCGTGCACTGGGGCGACGGCAGCTTCTCTGGCCCGGAGTATTTGAAGCAGTACGTCGCCGTGGGCACCAATATCGTGATGTTCGATACCGATACCCTGAAAGTCCGGGTGCTGCGTAACGGCACCACGATGATCCGGGAGGGTAATTGGGTTCACCGCGAGGCCGCCCGCCGCGTGCGCTGGGTGACCAATAGCCTGATGACCCTCGAATACACCACCGAAGCGCAGCTGATCGATATCAACGGTAATTACGTGATGCCGCTGGGCCAGTCGGTGATCGGCACCTTTGAGTCCGGGGATCCGGAGTTGCCCACGTTGGTTATCGCCAAAGGTATAGAGGACAAATCGTTTTACTACGTCAACGTGAAGACCAAGGCCTTGCCGAAGGTGCGCCTGCCGCTGAAGGGCAAGGTTGCGGACTGGGTGTTCGACGACAAGGGCGTGCTGCGCGCCGTGTCGATGCTGAATTCCGAGTTCTGGAAAGACGCGACCACCATTTCCAACTGGTACTGGGACCGCGCCAGCAACGAATGGATCAAGCTCGCCGAATTCAAGGTCACCGAACGCATGTGGACGCCGGAAGGGATCGCGGCGGACGATAAATCCCTGATCGTCGCCACCAATATCGGCCGCGATACGCGTGCACTCTTTTCTTATGACGTGGACAAGCGCGCCATCGGCGAACTGCTGGTCGGAAATCCTACTGAGGACATCGTCGCGGTCGAGGGATTGAATCTCTATAAATTCAAGTCGGCCGTCACCAACGGCATGAAGCGCCAGACCATCTGGTTTGACCGCGACTGGAAAATCGCGCAGAACACCGTGGATGCGGCTATTCCCGACCGCGTGAACATCATTTCCGGTAATCCGACCAAGAAGGTGCTGGTGCTTTCCTATGGAGACGTGGATGCCGGCACCTGGTCCCTGCTGGACATGGAAGCGAAGACGCTGAGGCGCTTTGCCATGTCCATTCCCGGCCTGGATTCCTCCGAAATGCGGCCCATGGAGATCACTTCCTACGCGGCCAAGGACGGACTGACCATTCCCGCCTATCTCACGCGCCCGGCCAACGCGGGGGTGGCAAAAGCGGGACCGGTGCCGATGGTGGTGGTCATCCACGGCGGCCCCACCCAGCGGGACTATTGGCATTGGAATTCCGAGGTGCAGTTTCTGGCCAAGAACGGTTACGCGGTGTTCCAGCCGCAGTTTCGCGGCTCGGCCGGGTTCGGCAAAAAATTCGAAGAGGCTGGCTACGGGCAGTGGGGACTCGCTATGCAGGACGACATCACCGCCGGCGTGGAGGAGATGATCCGCCGCGGTGTGGCCGACCCGAAACGCATTTGTATCTACGGCGCCAGTTACGGCGGATACGCGGCGCTATGGGGCCTGGTGAAAACGCCGCAACTCTATCGCTGCGGGGTGAGCTTTGCGGGGGTATCGGATATCGAGTACATGTTCTCCGATACCTCCGATCGTAACGACGACAAGGTGGTGCGCGAATTACAGCGGGCGCACATCGGCGATGTGCGGCTGAGCCGGGAGCAGTTCGACCAGGTCTCGCCGCTCAAGCACGCCGACCGCATCCAGGCGCCGGTTTTTCTGCTGCACGGCAGCGACGACGAGCGCGTGCCCATTTCGCACAGCAAAAAAATGATCGATGCCCTGGTCGCCAACAAAAAGCCGTACGAATGGTACGAATTCAAGAACGAGGGCCACGGCCTGTACGCCGGCAGCAACCGGGTGCTGTTCAAGGAAAAGCTGCTCGCCTTCCTGGACAAGTACATCGCGCCGGATAGGCCGAAGGACCCACCTGCGGAGACGGAACCAGTTGCTGCCTCTGCAGGTCCGGCGACTGCGGAAAAGAAATAGGCGGGCACCCTGCCCGGATGCATGGTTTCGTAAAAACAGAGGGTGGTGCTAGGATTCGAGCTTGCGTAAACCTCTCAAGCTCAGGCAGGCCCACCCGTGAAAACACTTCTTCCCGCCGCCGCCGCAGCACTGGTCCTTTCCGGCTCCTTTTATGTACCCGCGAACGCGCAGGTACCGGCATTACCGCCAGCCAATACCTCCAGCGCGGCCATTGATGCGGATGTCTGGTCGGTCATTTCTGCCACCGTGGTCAGCGGCGATATCGTCGGCATGAGTGGCACCTATCACCCGGACGCCGTGGTGGTCACACCCAAGAAGACCCAGCCGGTCAACGCCATGCTGGCCATCTGGGGCAGGGATATGGAGAACATGAAGCGTAACGGCAGCAAGGCCACCGTGGCATTTCGCTTCACCAAGCGCCAGGACGATACCACCAGCGCATTTGAGTCGGGCATGTTCAATTACGTCTCCACCGACAAAACCGGCAAGGTCAATTCCTTCTATATCCCGTTCGAAGCGCTGCTGGTGCTGAAAGACGGAAAATGGCGCACCGTGCTGGAACGGCAGTTCGCAGAGGTTACGGTAGCAGAATGGGACAAGTTGCCGCATTGAACCCGCGGGCATTCATGAGGCTCTTCGCGGGTGTACTGGCGCTGCTTCTGACATGGCACGGTGCGGCGGCGGCGGTGGCGGCGGCGTTCGACAAAGACTTTGCCGTGGTGTACATCGACGCACCCACGGAAGCCCGTTACGGACGCATCCCGCTGGACCGCGCGATTCTCGCCAAGGGTATCCAAAAGCTGGCCGACGCCGGCGCCAAGGGCGTGGTGCTGAAATTCTTTCTGGACCAGCCCAAGGAAGAGGCCAGCGACGCCGCCATGGAGGCCGCGTTAAAGCGTATCCCGGTCATCCTGCAGGCCCGGTTGGACGATGCAGAACCAAAGCCCAATTCCCTGCCGGACAAATTCGCCCTTGGCGGCCTTTCCGCAAAGACGGCACAGTCCGGCGCCAGCGGCTGGATTCCCCTGCCGCGCTTTTCCGCTGTTAGCGCCGACGTCGGCTTTATCGATTTCGATTCCACCGTGGTGCCCATGCTGGAAACCTATCGCGACCGTACGGTGAAGTCGGTGTGCCTTAGCGCCATCGAATTGGCGACCGGGCGCAAAGCCCTGATCGAGCCGGGCCGGCAAATCCGCTTCGGTGATCTGACTCTGCCGCTGGACGAACTCAATCGGGTATCGACAACGCTGACGCCGGCAAAGCCAGCCCCTGTATCGGCTGTATCGTTCCTGTCCCTGCTCGATGGCCAAGCGGATGCAGCCGCCCTCAAAGGCAAGGTGGTGATCCTCGCCTACGACGGTCCGAATATTCACAGCGCCGATTCCCCCTTGGGGAAAATGGGTGCGCACCGCCTGTTCGTTGCCGTTTTCAGGGCGCTATACGAAGGCCTGCATTAACAAGGGCTGGTATCGTATTACCGGTATTCCAGCGCCCAACGCAGACTACTATGTGCAGGCCCGCTCAATCCGCCACGAGTCCATCATGAAAATTCTTGCTAGCACCCCTCTGCTCGCTCTGCTCGTACTGGCCGTCGCAATTCCTATGGCAACAGCCGCAGAGCCACCGGCCGCACCCGTGGCGCAAGAATTTCTTATCAAGAACTTCAAGACCGAAAGCGGCGTGGTGCTGCCTGAGGCGCATATCACCTACGGCACCTATGGAACCTTGAACGCCGCCGGCGACAACGCCGTGCTGCTGCCTTCACACTACATGGCCAAATTTCGCGGTTACGAATGGCTGATCGGCCCCGGCAAGGCGCTGGACCCCAACAAGCTGTTTCTGGTCAGCACGGAAATGTTCGGTAACGGCAACTCCTCCTCGCCCAGCAACACCGCCGAGCCCCTGCACGGCCCGCGCTTTCCGGTGACCACGATCCGCGATAACGTCAACGCCGTTCACCGCCTGCTGACCGAGCAACTGCACATCAAACACCTGCGCGCCGTGATCGGCTTTTCCATGGGCGCGCAGCAGGCGTTTCAATGGGCGGTGAGTTACCCGGATTTCATGGATCGCATCGTGGCGACCTCGGGCACCGCCAAGACCTACGGGCACGGCATCGTCCGACTGGAAGGGCAGATCGCCGCATTGACCGCCGACGAAAATTTCAAAGGCGGCGAATACACCAGCCCGCCCGAGAAGGGCCTGCGGGCCTTCGCCATGGTCTGGACCGGCTGGCTGTTTTCCCAAGAATGGTGGCGCCGCGAGCTATGGAAAAACCCGGCCACGCCCGACCTTACTTTCGAGCAGGTGGTGGAGCGTTACCGCACGCGCTTCATCCCCGGTGCGGATGCCAATAACCTCATTCTGCAAATGCGCGCCTGGCAGAAGCACGACGTAGGCGGCACGGCGGGCTTCAAGGGGGATGTGGAAACGGCCCTGCGTTCGATAAAAGTGCCGGTGCTGTACATGCCCTCGGAGACGGATTTGTACTTTCCGATAACCGACGCACGCTACGAAGCTGCCCTCATTCCGAAATGCACGCTACTGCCGATTCCCTCGCTATGGGGGCATCCGGCAGGCGCTGCGGCCAATCCGGCCGATGCCAAGTTTCTCAATGAAAACATTGCCGCTTTCATGGGCGGACCGAACTAGACCCGATTTGAACGCTATCGATCTGGAACGCGACGGCTTTGCGATCGTAGAGGACGCGATTGATCCGGCGATCCTGCGCGCAACGATTGAGTCGCTCGGCTCCATGAAGACCCAAGGCGCGGGGACCAGAAATCTTCTCGAACACATTTGGTGTCGGCAGCTGGCCCCCCGCCTGATGGAAAACACGGCGATTGGTAGCGCGCTCTCCGCAACACCGGTCGCTATTCAGTGCACCTTATTTGACAAGACCCCCGATACGAACTGGCTCGTGGCGATTCATCAGGACTTGAGCGTGCCGGTAAAGCGTCGTGTATCCCACCCCGCTCTGGGCGTTTGGTCGGAGAAGGAAGGACAGCCATTCGTGCAGGCGCCGCAGGAACTACTGCAGCGTTTGCTTGCGGTACGTCTCCACCTTGATGACTGCACCAAGGATAGCGGCGCTCTCAGAGTGGTGCCCGGCTCCCATAGTCTTGGCCGCCTCGGCCAGGACGAGGCCAATTCATATCGCGATCAAGTTGGCGAGCGGCCATGTGAGATTCGAGCCGGTGGGGCCATGCTGCTAAGGCCCTTGTTACTTCATGCCAGTTCAAAGTCTGCGGCACCGGGGCATCGCCGCGTTCTTCATTTTCTTTTTGCCCCGCTATCGCCGGGGTACGGTTTGGAGTGGCCGCAATCTGCCTGAGCAATCGTAGGTGGACGCGAGCCCGGATAGCCTAAAGCGCTGCGATGACCTGCATTTCCACTTTGTATTCAGGCCGGGCGAGCTTGGCCTCAACCGTTGCGCGCGGTGGGGTGTTGCCCTGGGGTACCCAGGCGTCCCAGACGGCGTTCATGGCGGGGAAATCGGCCATGGTTGAGATGTAGATGGTCGTGGACAGGATTTTGGTTTTGTCGCTACCCGCTTCCGCCAACAGTTTGTCGATGGCAGCCAGGACCTGCTGCGTCTGTCCGGTGATGTCGGCCTGCGGATCGTCGGCCACCTGCCCTGCGAGGTAAATGGTGTTGTTGTAAACCGCCATTTCCGACAGGCGCTTGCCGACGTGGAATCGTTTGATGGTCATGAAAATTCCCTGATCAAAGTAGCCGCTTCAAATCGGCGGCGAGTTTTTCCGGCTCCTGGCCGTAATTCTCGAACAGGCGCAGCTGGCCGTTGCGGTCGAACACCAGTTCACCGGCGGTGTGATCGACGGTATAGCTGGTCGGGGTTCTGCCCGGCTGGTTCTTGTAATAGATCTTGAAGTCACGCGCCACTTTTTCGGTGGCAGCCTGGTCGCCGTACATGCCCAGGAAAGACTGGTGGAACGAGGGCACGTAACGCGCCAGCACTTCCTTGGTATCGCGGGTGGGATCGACGGTGACGAAAATGACTTGCACCTTTTCGTAGTCCTTGCCCAAGAGGCCCACGGCTTTTTTCAGGTCGACCATGGTGGTGGGGCAGACGTCCGGGCACTGGGTGTAACCAAAAAACAGGACCACCACCTTGCCGCGAAAGTCGGCCATGGTGCGCGCCTTGCCGGTGTGGTCGGTGAGGCGGAAATCGTTGCCGTAGCCCTGCGCGCCGGTGATGTCCACGCCGTTGAACGGCTTTGCGCCTTCGCAGCCGGCCAGCAGGGCGGCCAGCGCCAGCAGTAATATTCCTGTGAAACGTGCAGCTTTCATCGCAACACCTCCGGCGCAAAATGATCGGCCAGCAAGGCGGCGAACAGCAGCGAAAGATACAGGATCGAGTAATTGAAGGTTCGCTTCGCCAGCGCATCACTGTAAGCGCGGTACAGCCTGACCGCGAAGGCGATGAAAATCGCGTTCAGGATCAGCACCGAGCCCAGGTAAATCCAGCGGCTCATGCCGACCGCGAACGGCAGCAGCGTGGCCGCCGCCAGCAGCAGCGTGTACAAGAGAAGGTGCAGGCGGGTGAAGGCTTCGCCGTGGGTCACCGGCAGCATGGGCACGCCGGCTTTGGCGTATTCGTTGCGCCGATACAGAGCCAGCGCCCAGAAGTGCGGCGGGGTCCAGGCGAAAATAATCAGGAACAGCAGCAGGGAATTGGGATCGACCACATTGCTCACGGCGGCCCAGCCCAGCACCGGCGGCATGGCGCCCGATGCGCCGCCGATGACGATATTCTGCGGCGTGGCCGGCTTCAGGATGATGGTATAGATGACCGCGTAACCGACAAAGGTGCCCAGCGTCAGCCACATGGTGAGCGTGTTCACGTAAAAATTCAGCACGGCGAGCCCCGCGCCGCCGACCAGGCAGGCCAGCGCCAGAATCTGCGGGCTGGAAATGCTGCCGGCCACGGTGGGCCGCGCGCGCGTGCGCGCCATCTTGCGGTCGATCTGCTGCTCCACCAGGCAGTTGACGGCGGCGGCGGCGCCCGCCACCAGTGCGATGCCCACGGTGGCCTGCAGCATCAGGACAAAATCCCAGGGGATGCCGGCCGGATAGGCGAGCATCATGCCGATGATGGCCGTGAACACGATCAGGCTGTTGACGCGCGGCTTGGTCAGCTCCAGGAACTGGAGCAGCACATTGGGCATCGGTGTGGTGGCAAGTTGGGAAGACATGATGTTAGCTACTGCGGGTTCCGATACATTCTTGCGTTAATCAATAACAAACTCACGAACAGCAGGGCGGCCACGCCGTTATGCGCCACGGCCACCGGCAGCGGCAGGCCGAACAGTACATTGCTCACCCCCAGCAGTAGCTGCAGGGCCAGCAAGGCCATCAACAACATCGCGGCTGGCTTGGCGACGCGCAGCAACCGCAAAGCGAAACCGCCCACCACCAGCAACGTCAGCAGCGCGCCCACGCGATGCGTCCAGTGTATGGCGCGTAGCGCTTCCAGCGTCAGCAATTCACCGTCCGGACCATAACCCAGCGGGCGCAGCACATGAAACGCACTGCCGAAGCTCATTTCCGGTAGCCACACGCCGTTGCAGGTTGGCAAATCGCTGCAGGCCAGGGCAGCGTAATTGGTGCTTACCCAGCCGCCCAGCACGATTTGCGTGAACAGCACCAGCAAAGCCACCAAGCCGAACACACGCAGGCCCTTGCTGCTCATTATACCGCCCGCCCCCGCTACCAGCCCCAGCCCGGCGCCCGGCTGGCGGGACCACTGCCAGGCCAATAGCGAAAGCGTGGCAATGCCGCCCAGGAGGTGCGAAGTGACGATGGCGGGCCGCAGCAGCATGGTCACCGTCCAGGCGCCCAGGGCTGCCTGGAAAATCACCGTGGCGGCGATCACCGTGGCCAACAAGGGCGACTGGCGCCAGTCCTTGCGGTTGCGCCAGGCAGCGATCATGAGGCCGGCGATGACCGCACCCACCGACATGGCGAGGTAGCGGTGGATCATCTCCTTCCAGGCCTTGTGCAGCGATACCGGGCCGCCCGGCTGCGCCGCCTCGGCGCAGAGGATTTGCTCGCTGGCGTGGTGCGGGCTGAGGTTGCCGTAGCAACCGGGCCAATCGGGGCAGCCCAGGCCCGCGTCGGACAGACGCACGAAGGCGCCCAGCACCACCAGGACGAAAGTTGCCGCCACCGTCGCCGCGAGCACGCGCCGGTAACGGACGGCGGGTTTGCCAACACCACGGCCTATCCACAAGGCCACGGCGACGATCACGGCCAGCGTCACCAGCCCAATCAATCCACGTTCAAAACTGCTCATACCCATATGCTTGCCGATTTCCGTTGATGCCTTGTTAGTGCTTTCTAGCCGATTTGCGATGCCTTCAATACCTGCTTGATGTCCTGCGTGAGGCGCTTGATGTCGGGGTCGTTGCCGTAACGCATGAAGGCGTTGCCCAGCGGGTCGACCAGAAAAATCGCACCGGAAGTGGGCTTGTCCTTGCGTTCAGACGCCAGCACACTGCGCCAGGCGGACGGCGCGTCGTTGACCCAGGCGGCACCCGCATAGGTCTGCTGCAATACATCGCCCGGTTTGCCGCCGCCGTCGATCAACACCAGCCGCGCCACGCGGTCCATGTCCCGCCCCAGGGCCAAACGTGCCTGGCGCGCGGCGTAGAGGTTTTTTTCGCAGACGGCGTTGCAGACGGTGTTTTCGCCGGGCGCCGCCAGGGTCACGATCAGCCATTTGCCGCGCAGCCCTTGCTCGCGCACGTCTTTTTTCAACTCCGCGCCGTCGATCAGCGCGGCGTTCATGGGCGGCAGCGGCACGGCCGGACTCAGAAGCTCGCCGTAGTTGCTGGTGTTGGTGGGCGCCTTGCCCAGGAAAAAAGTCATGAACGACGCTGCGGTGGGCAGGGCGAACAGGACGAAAATAATCAAAAGCTTTTTACGATGATTCATATTTCTTCTTTATCGAGGTGTTTCTTTTTCAGGCAGCCGGTTCGGCGGGTCCGACCGGGAGGCGTTTGATTTTGAGGTTCAGACCAATCCATAACACCAGCAGGGTGGCTGCCAGCGAATACCAGGTCAGCATGTATTCGATATGCTTGTCGCGGCCTGCATCGGGCTTTTCCGCCACCGGCAGCAGACCATCGGCGGCTTTTCCCGCCAGCACCACCACCGGCAGCAGGTCCAGCGAAAATTTTTCGTGGTAACGCTCCACCGTCAGATTCTGCCAAACCGTGCCCTCCACCGCCGCGCCCGACAACTCCAGAAAGCGGTGGCTGGGAATGGTGACGATGCCTTCCACGTCCACGCCCGTCGGCGCCGGCACCGCAGGCGGAGCCGGGTAAGCCGGGCCGCGCGCCACCCAGCCGCGATTGACCAGCACATAAGCATTCCCGCCGGCCAGCTTCATGGGGGTGTACACGTAATAACCGACGGCGTTGTCGTGAAACTTGTTGTCCACGTAAACCTGCCCGGCCATATTCCACTCCCCGCGGGCGCGCACCGAACGGTATTGCAGGGCGGCCGCATCGCGCATGCCGGCATCTAGGGCGATTTGCGGGAGTTCGCCGCGATGATCGAACTCGGCCTGCAAACGCTCCTTCTCGCCGGCGCGGCGCTGCTGCCACTGTGCGAGATTCAGGGTCAACGCGATCATGGCCACAGCGGCCAGGGTCGGCAGCCAGGTGGGCGTGAAGCGAATCTGCAGGGTGGTCGGGGAGGAAGCCAAGATATGCTGCCATCAAAAACGCGGTGAACGGGAGCCGTTACAATAGACCTTGCGGGCACCGAAAAGTGCGGCCGGAAAGTGCGCACCGGTGCGGCCGGTTGGATTATTGAATGGATATCGCGTGAAAATTATCGTCGTCGTATTGCTGCTGCTGGTGGTCGTAAGCCTGTTCAGCGGGCTGTTCTTCATGTACCGGGACAAGGGTGATTCCAAACGCATGGTCAACGCGCTCACCATACGCATCATCCTGTCACTAACCATTTTTGCGATCATGATGGCGAGCTATTATTTCGGCTGGATTCCGCGGAAATAAGCGCTCCGTCTTGCGCAAAAAAGGCCGCTGCTGCGGCCTTTTTTGCGTGTATCGCCAGGATTTGATCAGACCAGCCAGTACACAAAGATGAACAGGCCCAGCCAGACCACGTCCACAAAGTGCCAGTACCAGGCCACCGCTTCGAAACCGAAGTGGTGATCGGGCTTGAAATGGCCCTTGATGCAGCGGAACATGATCACCGTCAGCATGACCGCGCCCAGCGTCACGTGGAAGCCGTGGAAGCCGGTCAGCATGAAGAAGGTTGAGCCGTACACGCCGGAGGTGAGCTTCAGGTTCAGCTCGTGGTAAGCGTGCGAGTATTCATAAACCTGAAAGCCCAGGAAGGTAAAGCCCAGCGCCACCGTCAGGAACAGGCCCAGGATGAGTTGGCCACGGTTATTGGCCTTCAGCGCGTGGTGCGCCCAGGTCACGGTTACGCCGGACGAGAGCAGCAGCAGGGTGTTGAGCGCCGGGATGTGCCAGGCGTCCACAAGCGCAAAGCGATAGTCCGGGTTGGCGTCGAAGTACGGGCCGGTGGTGGGCCAGTGCGCGTCGTAGCCCTGCCAGATCATGGAGTTGTCGAAGTCGCCCAGCCACGGCACTGAAAATACCCGCGCGTAATAAAGCGCGCCGAAAAAGGCGGCGAAGAACATCACTTCGGAGAAGATGAACCAACTCATGCTCCAGCGGAAGGACACGTCCACCTGCTTGTTGAACATGCCCGCTTCGCTCTCACCAATAACGGTGCCGAACCAGCCGACCAGCATGTACACCAGGATGGCGAAGCCCAGACCCAGGGACAGGAAGCCCACGGGTTGGATATTGTTCATCCACATGACAGCGCCCGCCGCCATGAAAAACAGCGCCGTCGAGCCTACGACGGGCCACTTGGAGGGGGGGGCAAAATAATATCCGCCGGTGGTTGTGCTCACGTTGATACTCCCTATTTACGTGTTTTCTTCACCGCTATTTGGCAGTGAGGAATCGGACCAGAAAAAACAAACTTAAAACAAATACCAGTACGCAGACTACGGCGGCAATCGCCACGTGCTTCAATTTCAATTCGCTACGGTCCTTGTCGTACCCTTCACTGCTGCGAATGCCCAACATCGACCACAGTACCGCTCTGAAGGCTTTAAACACGGACGAACTACGATTTCTTCTCTGGACTTACATCAAAAAAAGTGTACGACAGGGCAATCGCTTCGATGTCCTTGGGCATTTTCGGATCGATGTAAAACACCACCGGCATATCGCGCGTTTCCCCGGCCTGCAAAGTCTGGTTGCTGAAACAAAAACAGGAAATCTTGTTGAAATACCGCGCGCCTTCGGCCGGGCTGAAACTGGGTACGGCGCGACCGGTGGAAGCAACCGGCAGAGTATTGGTCACCCGGTAGTTGATGGTGACCATCTGGCCGGGGTGGATCTCAACGTGCTTGTCGACCGGCTGAAAACTCCAGGCGAAATTCTGGTTGATATTGGCCACGAAATCCACGGCCACTTTGCGGTTTAAATCGACCTGCGTGTTCTGCTCCACCGCCTTGGTGGCCGTCAGACCCAGCGCCGCGCAAACCTGCTTGTACAGGGGCACCATCAGCGCGCAGAAAATCAGCATCACCGGGATGATGGCGAGCAGCTTCCACAGGGTAATGCGGTTCTGCTCGCGCACGGTTCCATCCAGCATCGCGGTGCTCATGGGATGACCTTGGAGAATTTCAGAACGGTGTACACGAACACGCCCGCCACCCAGACGAGCAGCACCGCGAGGGTAAAGTACTTACCCTGCCTACGCGGCTGGTCTTCGGGGGCCTGGCTCACGTTCGGCATCGCCCTTACTTGATTTCCGGTGCGGTTTCAAACGTGTGATACGGAACCGGCGACGGCAGATGCGTCCACTCCAGCGAGTCGGCGCCTTCCCATTGCTTGTCCTTGGCGGGCGGGCCCGAGCGGATGGTCGTGATCACGTTGTACAGGAACAGCAACTGGCTCGCGCCCAATACGAAGGCGCCGATGCTGGAAATCATGTTCCACTCGGCGAACTGCAAGGCATAGTCCGGGATACGGCGCGGCATGCCGGCCAGACCCAGGAAGTGCTGCGGGAAGAAGGTGACGTTGAAGGCGATGGCGGAAATCCAGAAATGCCACTTGCCCAGGGTTTCGTTGTACATCTTGCCGGTGAACTTGGGCAGCCAGAAATACACGGCCGCGGTCAGGCCCCAGATGGCACCCGGGAACAGCACGTAGTGGAAGTGCGCGACCACGTAGTAGGTGTTGTGCAGGGTGATATCGACCGCGACGATCGACAAGACCAGGCCGGAGAAGCCGCCCAGCGTGAACATGCACAGGAAGCCGATACAAAACAGCATCGGCGTTTCAAACGTGATCGAGCCGCGCCACATGGTGGCGATCCAGTTGAAAATCTTCACGCCCGTGGGCACGGCGATCAGCATGGTCGCGTACATGAAGAACAACTGGCCCGCAGCCGGCATGCCGACCGTGAACATATGGTGGCCCCAGACGATGAACGAGAGCAGCGCGATGGAAGCCGTTGCGTACACCATCGAGGCGTAACCGAACAGGGGCTTGCGCGCGAAGGCCGGGATGATGGACGAGACGATGCCGAAAGCCGGCAGGATCAGGATGTACACCTCGGGGTGGCCGAAGAACCAGAAGATGTGCATGAACATCGTCGGGTCGCCGCCGCCGGCCGCGTTGAAGAACTGGGTGCCGAAGTGACGGTCGGTCAGCAGCATGGTCACACAACCCGCCAGCACCGGCATCACCGCGATCAGCAGGTAGGCCGTGATCAGCCAGGTCCAGCAGAACAACGGCATTTTCATCAGCTTCATGCCGGGTGCGCGCAGGTTCAGGATGGTGGTGATGATGTTGATCGAACCCATGATGGACGAGGCGCCCATGATGTGAATCGCCAGGATGGTCATATCGACGCCGATACCGCCCTGGATTACCAGCGGCGGATACAGCGTCCAGCCGGAAGCAGCGGCGCCGCCATCAACAAAGAAGGAACCGAACAACAGGATGGCCGCCGGGATCAGCAACCAGAACGACCAGTTATTCATGCGCGGGAAGGCCATGTCGGCCGCGCCGATTTGCATGGGGATCAGCCAGTTGGCGAAGCCCACGAAGGCGGGCATGACCGCGCCGAAAATCATCACCAGGGCGTGAACCGTAGTCAGCGAATTGAAGGTTTCGGGATGCACATACTGCAAGCCCGGCTGCAGCAACTCCAGGCGGATGAGCATCGCCATGGCGCCGCCGGCAAAGAACATGAAGAACGCAAACCACAGATACAGGGTACCGATGTCCTTGTGGTTGGTCGTCCAGAAGAAGCGGCTCCAGCCCCCCTTGTGGTCGTGATGATCATGATCATCGTGTCCGTGTGCGTGATCGTGCGCGATTGCTGATGCCATTGCGATCTCCTGAAACTGCCGTATTCGAATATTGTGAGGAAGCTACTGTGTTACTAAAAAGCCTGACGAAGAAGCCTGACGAAAAAGCCGCGCTTACTTGTGCGCAGCGGCCTTGGCAGGTTCGGCGGGTGCCTTGGCCGGTTCAGCGGCGGGGGCGGCCACGGCAACCGGTGCGGCGGCGGGCGCTTTTCCGCCCCACTTCACCTTGGCGTCCGCGACCCATTTGGCGTAGTCCTCGGCCGATTTCACTTCCACGGTAATCGGCATAAAGCCGTGCAATTTGCCGCAGATCTGGCTGCACTGGCCGCGGTAGATGCCGGGCTTGTCGGCCTGGAACCAGGCGTCCTTGATAAAGCCGGGGATGCCGTACTGGTTGACGCCCAGCTGCGGCACGTACCAGCCGTGGATCACGTCATTGGACGTCACCAGCAGGCGCACGCGCTTGCCGACCGGAACCACCATGGGGTTATCCACTTCCAGCAGATAGTTGTCGCCCTTCTTGTCGGTGGCCCGATCATCAGGCTGGCCGATCTGGGTCCAGGGCGTGGACAAATTGGAGTAGTAGCCGAAATCCTCGGCGCTGTATTCGTAGTGCCAGGTCCACTGCGAGGCGGTGACCTTGATGGACAGGTCAGGATTGCTGGTGTCCTTCATTTCCAGGATGGTCTTGGTCGCCGGCACGGCAATGGCGATCAGGATGATGAAGGGGATGGTGGTCCAGATAATTTCGATCAGGGTGCTTTCGTGGAAATTAACGTCCGGCTTGGCGCCCACCGATTTACGGAACTTGAAAATCGAATAGAACATGGCGCCGAATACGATCACGAAGATCACGACGCAAATCCACAGGATGTACATGTGCAAGTGGTAGATCTGCCCCGAGATGGGCGTCACCGGCGGCGGGATGTTGACATCGTAAGACGCCAGGGCCGGCAGGCTCGCCGCTCCCAGTAAGGCCAGCGCGGCCATCGATTGGCCCCAGATCCGCATTACCCTGCCTGCGACTAAGAATTTCGCGATTTTTTGCATGCTTGCCTACCCACCCTGTTGGTCCGGCGTTCGCCGGTTTGCGTACAAGTATCTGGCTGCTCCGGCCGTTTGCCGATTTCCACCCAAAAACGGACTTTGGGGGATAAATCGCAAAATCGAACCAGCAATCTGAAATTTTATCGCAGGCGGGGTAGTCGTGGCAAGAAAACCACCCTTAAACCGGCCGAATTTACCTTCTTGACGGCGCACAAAAAAAACGGCTCCTTGCCGGTAGGAAATCACTTCAAACCCGCCAAACCGCCTGCCCAAGGCGGGCTAGTCCTTGAGCTCGGGATCGGCCAAGGGGGAGGAGATAGGGCTGCTGATGGCGTACTGGTCGCTGGCCCAGGCGCCCAAATCGATCATTTTGCAGCGCTCGCTGCAAAACGGACGCCAGGGATTGCTGGGCGCAAAATCGCTCAGGTTCTTGCAAATCGGACAGGGGACTTGTTTCATGGAAAAAGGCTTGCGGGCTTACAAATTGCGCACTTATAAATTGCAGTAGGTCAGCTGAAACTCCACGTCCGCCTCGTACAGCTTGGTGCGCTGCACGCTGCCGGGCAGGATAAAGCGGATATTGAGCGCGTACTTGTTGGCGCTGATCTCGGGCACACAGGGCAGCTCGCGGTTGACGGTGAGGCGCAGCATCTGCGCCGCGCGTTCCATCGGCATTTGCTGGAACACGCCGCTGTAAGCGATCAGCGGCATCGATTTACCGCTTTCGCGCAGCACGCGCAGGACGATGCGCAACGACGCCGCGATCGATTTCAGTGGCTGCAACCATCCGTCCAGGTCGGCGCGCCGCGCGGCGTCGTCGCGGTGCAGCCAGTGGTGATAGGAGGGCAGATCGAATTCGCAAATGCCGCCGGGAATGGCCGCGCGCTGCTTGATGGTCATCAGCCATTCGTTTTCGCGCAGGTACTGGCCAGTCTTGCCGGACGATGCGATCAAATCAGCGAAAGCGGTCTCGATCTCTGTCACCACCTCATCGAGTTTTTCCTCGGAGATGGCGGGATTGCTGCGCAGCGCTTCCAGGAACAGGCGCTGGCGGTCCAGCTCCTGCAAGAGATCCGATTTCAGATCGCCGCGACTCGCGACTTCGAGGATTTCAAACAGGCTGATAAGACCGGCCTGATGGTCCAGCGGCGAATCCTGGGCCACAAAATACGACATCCGGTCGAACAAATCTTCCAGTCGCAGCAAGGTGCGAATGCGTTCATTCAGCGGATATTCGTAGATGATCAATGCCGGCCCCGGAGTTGGCCGGAATTGTGACTGATTGGCGTGCGCATTACAAATCCAGGGCTTCCCCTAGCGACGCCCGCCCTTACTGCCGTACCGCACGCGACTTTTCGAGAAAAATATTGTGCAGCGCAGCAATTCGTGTCCGCAGCGCCTCGATTTCGCCGTTGTTTTCGACCACTTCGTCGGCCAACTGCAGGCGTACCGCCCTAGGCAGCTGCGCCGCGACGATACGCTCGACTTCGCCGCGCGCCAGAGCGGAGCGCTGCTGCACCCGCTCAATCTGCAGTTCCGTTGGGCAATCGATCAGCAAGGTGGATTGCACACGCTGTCGATAGGCAGAAGTCTCGAACAGCAGCGGCACCGCCAGCAGCGCATAGGGTACCTGCGCGTCCACGGCGGCCAATAATTCGGCCGAGCGGGCGCGGATCATGGGGTGAAGAATGGCCTCCAGCCGCTGGCGCTGCGAAGGGTCGGCAAAGACGAGGGCGCGCATGGCGGCGCGGTCCAGCCCCCCTTCGGCGGCGACAACGGTATCGCCGAAGGCCTCGCGAATAAGCGCGATGGCCGGCCCACCCGGGGCCGTCAACTCATGGGCAATGAGATCGGTATCGACCACCGCCACACCCAGGGCATGGAACAGGTCTGCGACCAGCGATTTGCCGGAGCCTATGCCGCCGGTCAATCCGACTACCCAGGGATTCATGCGCCCTCGCCTGGCTATGGGTCAGGCCGGGATGCGGCCCAGGTACCAGATGAGAATCGGCTTACCCCAGATGAGGGCGATAAACCCGGCAGCGGCAAGGTAGGGCCCGAACGGCAATTTGGCGCCCTTGTCGCGGCCCCTGAAGATGATGCCGACGATGCCAACCACGGCGCCTACTACGGCAGAGACCAGGATCACCAGCGGCAGCATCAGCCAACCCAGCCAGGCGCCGATGGCGGCCAGCAGCTTGAAATCGCCATAACCCATGCCGTCCTTGCCGGTGGCCAGTTTGAAACACCAGAACACCAGCCACAGGATCAAATACCCGGCCGCAGCGCCGATCACGGAAGCGCGCAGATCGACAAAGGTTCCGCCGATATTGACCAGGATTCCCAGCCACAGCAGCGGCAGGGTAATGTCGTCGGGCAAAAAAGTGGTGTCGGCGTCGATAAAAGTGAGCGCGATCAGCGCCCACAAAAACAGGATCGCAAAGGCCGCCGCCCAGCTCACGCCGAAATGCCAGGCGACTATTCCCGTCAATACACCGGTAAGCAGTTCCACCGCCGGATAACGCAGGCTGATGCCGGCCTTGCAGGCGCTGCACTTGCCGCGCAACACGGCATAGCTCAAGAGCGGGATATTCTCCATCGCAGTGATCTGGTGCCCACAGGATGGGCAGGCCGAACGCGGCACCACCAGGTTGTACTTGGGGGCATCTTTGGCGACACCGAACTCGGCGAGTTTCTTTTCGTCGTCCGGAAACAGATACTCCACGCACTCCCGCCGCCAGCCGGCCTCCATCATTTTCGGCAGGCGATGAATCACGACATTGAGAAAGCTGCCGACCAATAGCCCGAGGACAAACAAGGTGCCAATGTAAAACCAAGGCACATAGCGGAAGGCGTCAATCAAGTCCATTATTTTTGCTCTTGGCGGGACAGTTATGAAATTCCATCGATGCCGGCCGAAGCGGCAATCCGCTAGACGTCCTCAGCAGGCTGAAAACCGGTCAAAAGTAGGTTTTTACTTTTGACCGTTTCTATACCGCCTGACCCATCTTGAAAATCGGCAGGTACATGGCGATCACCAGGCCGCCGATCACCACACCCAGCACGGCCATGATCATCGGTTCCATCAGGCTGGAGAGCGCGTCCACGGCGTCGTCCACTTCCGCCTCGAAAAAGTCGGCCACTTTGCCCAGCATGCCATCCAGAGCGCCGGACTCCTCACCGATGGCGCACATCTGCAAAACCATGTTCGGGAAAATGCCCGCGTTTTGCATGGCCACGGTCAGGCTGGAACCTGTGGAGACTTCCGCCTGAATCTTCTTGGTGGCGTTGTAGTACACCATATTGCCCGAGGCGCCGGCCACCGAATCCAGCGCTTCCACCAGCGGCACACCGGCTGCAAACATGGTGGAGAGCGTACGCGTCCAGCGCGCCACGGTGGCTTTCATGACCAGATCGCCGAACACCGGCGCCTTGAGCATGAGGCGATCCATGAAATATTGCATTTTCAGGCTGCGCTTCCAGGTGTTCATGAACAACCAGACGCCGCCGCCGATGCTGCCGAAAATGATGTACCAGTAAGTCACGAATATCTTGGAAATATTCATCACCACCACGGTGGGCGCGGGCAGGCCGGCGCCGAAGTTCTTGAACATTTCCTCGAACTGCGGGATCACGAAAATCATGATCACGGCCGTCACGATGAAGGCCACCACCAAAATAGCGATCGGGTAGGCCAGGGCCTTCTTGATCTTGGACTTGATGGCCAAAATCTTCTCTTTGTAGCTCGCCAAACGGTCGAGCAGGGAGTCCAGAATACCGGCCTGTTCGCCGGCGCCCACCAGGTTACAAAACAGGGCGTCGAAATACATGGGGTATTTCTTGAAGGCCTGCGCCAGGCTGGAACCCGTTTCCACTTCGGTCTTGATATCCAGCAGCAGGCGGGTAACGGAAGCGTTGCTGTGGCCCTTGGCCACAATATCGAAGGCCTGCAGCAGCGGCACGCCGGAACGCATCATGGTGGCGAGCTGGCGCGTGAAAAACGTGATGTCCTGGTCGGTGATCTTCTTGCCGCCACCGGCGCGCTGGCGTTTGACCTTGGGGTTCTGGATGCCCTGGCGACGCAGGGTGGCCGTGACGATGTTTTCGCCGGAGGCGCGCATTTCGCCCTTGACGATTTTGCCGGTCTTGTCCTTTCCCTCCCAGATGTAGGTATAGGACTTTACGTCTTTGACTTCTCTAGGTGATGTTCCTGCGGTAGCCATGGGCCACTCCTTGATAGCTGCTTAGCTATACCGTTTGTGTAAATTACTCATTGGTACAGCCTTCCACCTCTTCCAACGAGGTCAAGCCCGATTTTACTTTGCGCAGGCCCGATTGCCGCAGGTCGGAAACACCCTCGCGCCTGGCCTGATCCGCGATATCCATCGCCGTGCCGTTTTTCATGATGATGCGTTGCATTTCTTCCGACACCGGCATCACCTGGTAAATGCCGGCACGCCCCTTATAGCCGCTATTCTTGCATATGTCACATCCCACCGGGCCGTAGGGCTGCCAGGTGCCATCCAGCGCTTCTTCCTTGAAGCCGGCGCGTAACAGGGCTTCCTTGGGAATTTCGGTGGGGCGCTTGCAGGAAGAGCATAGCCGCCGGGTCAGACGCTGCGCTGTGATCAAAATCACAGCGCTGGCGATATTGAAAGGCGCGATGCCCATGTTCATGAGGCGGGTCAGCGTGGTCGGCGCGTCGTTGGTGTGCAGGGTGGAGAGCACCATATGGCCGGTTTGGGCGGCCTTGATGGCGATTTCGCCGGTTTCGATATCGCGGATTTCGCCCACCATGATGATGTCCGGGTCCTGCCGTAGGAAGGACTTGAGCGCCGCCGGGAACGTCATCCCCGCCTTATCGTTGATGTTGCACTGGTTGATGCCGGCCAGGTTGATTTCGGCGGGATCTTCGGCGGTGGAGATATTGATGCCGGGCTTATTGAGAATATTGAGGCAGGTGTAGAGCGAAACCGTCTTGCCCGAACCGGTAGGCCCGGTCACCAGCACCATGCCATAGGGGCGGTGCACGGCCGCCAGCAGCGCTTCCTTTTGCTCCGGGTCGTAACCCAGGGCCTCGATGCCCAGCGTGGCGCTGGAGGGGTCGAGAATACGCATACAAATCTTCTCGCCGAACAGCGTCGGCAGCGTAGACACGCGGAAGTCGATGGCGCGCGTCGCCGAAAGGCGCAACTTCATGCGCCCGTCCTGGGGCACGCGCTTTTCCGAGATGTCCATCTTGGAGATGACTTTGATACGCGAGGCGAGCTTTTCCTTGATGGCCAGCGGCGGCTGCGCCACGTCGGCCAGGATGCCGTCGGTACGGTAGCGTATGCGGTAGAACTTTTCGTAGGGCTCGAAGTGGATGTCGGAGGCGCCGCCATTGATGGCGTCCAGCAGCACCTTTTGCACGTACTTCACCACGGGGGCGTCGTCGATTTCCTCGACCACCGCGCCGCCCTCCCCGCCCTCGGCGGGGGCGCCGGCCTCGTCGCCCAGGTCGATATTTTCGAGGCTGGTGTCCTCGCCGATCATGGTGTCCAGCGCCTTGGCGCCGGACTCGCCGAATTTCTTCAGCAGTACTGCGAGTTTGTCCTCTTCCACCACCACCGGTTCCACGGTCATGCCGGTGGCGAACTTGAGCTCCGAAAAAAGCTGCTCGTTGGTGGGGTCGGCGGTGGCGACGAACAGACGGTTGCCGCGCTTTTGCAGGGGCAGCACGCGCTTGCTCGCCACCAGCTTGGAATCGAGCGCGGTGGTGGCGAGCTGATCGGGGTCGACGGCATGCAGGTCCAGCAGCGGCACGCCGAAGGTCTGCGCGGCGAAGTGGGCCACGTCGCGCGGACTCATTTTCTTGGACGCCGCCAGTTGCTCGATAAAGGTGATGTTCGCCTTCTTGGCCTCGGCCTGGATGGCGTTGGCGTCGGCCTGCACGAGCTTGTTCTGCTGCACCAAGGCGCGGCAGAGAGGGCTAAAGGTGACGTCGGCTACAGCTGCCATATATGGAACCTGAGTTGCAAACTAAGCGGCATTCGTGATCATCGAGAAACTACATCATGCCCACTTCGTAACTCATTGTAAAGGCATACTATTTCACTGCAATCTGCTGTTCGATGGCGCTGACCAGTTCGGGTGCTCCGGGGGCTATCTTGCTGGTGTAGCTACTGACGGTCTTGCCATCGCGGCCGATCAGGTATTTGTGGAAATTCCACTTGGGACGCTGGCCGGTAATCTTGAAAAGCTGTTCGTGCAGGGGGTTGGCCTGGCCCTCCAGCACCGAGGACTTGGCAAACATGGGAAATTTCACCTTATAGGTGCGCTCGCAAAAGTCCGCCACCTCGGCATTGCTGCCCGGTTCCTGGGCACCGAAATCGTTGGCCGGGAAGCCCAGCACCACGAAGCCCTGCTTGCCATATTTGTCCTGCAGGGCTTGCAGGCCCTCGTACTGAGGGGTGTAGCCGCAGTAACTGGCCGTATTGACCACCAGCACCACCCTGCCTGTGTATTGGCACAGGTCCTGAGGTGCGCCCTGCAGGCTGGTAAAGCGGTGGTTCAGCAGGCTGGGGCAGGCAGTATTAGTAGCTGCGGTGGCGGCACCCGCAGCAGCGGCAGCGGGGGTAGTGGAAGCGGGGACGTCGGCGGCGTTAGCCATATTGACCACCAATAGCGCGGCAACCGCGCCGACAGCACGTGACCATGCACGCAAAAAAGACCGGTTCATTTGATTTCCTCATCGTGGATGTTGCGTTGCGGACCCCGGGGACCAATATGGGGAAACACGGCGCTGATGCCGCCGGGTTTACCGGGGTAAGTAGGGCCGACTGCTATAATTATGGTCTGTTTTCAGAGTGGAAATGCAAAAAGCGCTGCTGAAAACACGGCATAGCCGAAATTACCGAATTACAGCGACTCTCTCATGCCATTGTACGTCGTCGGACTCAACCACCGGACCGCCCCTATAGAGGTGCGCGAGCGGGTGGCGTTCGCCAACGAGGCACAACGCGGCGCCCTGGACGGCCTGAAACAAGCGACCGGCGCCGAAGAAGTGGCCCTGCTGTCAACGTGCAACCGCACCGAGATATTCCTGCGCGCGACCGACGCCGAGGCGCCGGCCAAGGCCCGCCGCTGGCTGGCCGGCACGCCGGGGGCGCAGGGCATGGACCTGGCGCCGCATCTTTACGAGATGCAGGACGCCGAAGCCGCCCGCCACGCCTTCCGCGTGGCCAGCGGCCTGGATTCCATGATCCTGGGCGAGCCGCAAATCCTGGGCCAGGTAAAGCTCTCGGCCAAAATGGCCGGTGAAGCGGAGTTGCTGGGCGGACCGCTGGACCGATTGTTCCAGGACACTTTCAAGGTTGCCAAGGAAGTTCGCGCAAATACCGCCATCGGCGCCACCTCGGTGAGCATGGCGGCGGCGGCCATGAAGCTCGCCGAGCAGTTGTTTGGGGACTTGTCCCAAACCCGGCTGCTGTTGATCGGCGCAGGTGAAATGATCGACCTCGCCGCCGCCCATTTCACGGCGCGCAAGCCCAAGGCCGTAGTGGTGGCCAACCGCACCCTGGAGCGAGGCCGCGAACTGGCCGAACGCTTTCACGGCAGCGCGATTACCCTGCAGCAGCTGCCGGAGCGCATACACGAGTTCGACATCGTCATCAGCTCCACCGCCTCCACCCTGCCCCTGATCGGTAAGGGCATGATCGAGCGGGCGCTTAAGCTGCGCAAATACCGGCCCATGTTTATGGTCGACCTGGCGGTGCCGCGCGATATCGAAGCCGAGGTCGGCGACCTGGACGATGTGTTCCTGTATTCGCTGGATAGCCTGGGCAGGGTAATCCAGCAAAACCTGGAATCGCGCGAAGCCGCGGTGGGCGCCGCCGAAGAAATCATCGCCAAACGCACGGACGATTTCATGCACTGGCTGGCGGCGCGCGGCACGGTGCCCATCATCCAGCAACTGCGCAGCAAGGCCGAGCAATACCGGCAAATCGAAATGGAGCGCGCGCGTAAGTCGCTGGCCAAGGGCGAAGACCCGGAGAAGGTCATGGAACAGCTGGCCGTGGGCCTTGCCAATAAATTCCTGCACCACCCCATGTCGGCCTTGCAGCGTGTCAGCGGTGCCGAGCGCGAGGCGCTGGCCGCCGCGCTCGACAAGCTGTACCCCGAAGCCGAAGATTCTCACCAAGAATGAAAGACTCCATATTCAACAAGCTCAGGTCGCTGAGCGAGCGTTTGGTCGAACTCGACCGCCTGCTGGCCGATCCGGCCGTGGTCAACGATATGGACGGCTATCGCAAGATCACCAAGGAGCACGCCGAAATTGCGCCGGTGGTGGCCCTGTTCGGTGATTACCAAAAAAGCGAGGCCGATATCGCTGCCGCCCAGGAAATGGCGGCCGACCCGGAGATGCGCGCCTTCGCCGAAGAGGAAGTGAAGGCGGGCAAAGCGCGGCTGGAAGCTTTTGAGGTGGACCTGCAAAAGCTGCTGCTGCCCAAGGACCCCAACGACGACAAGAATATTTTCCTGGAAATCCGCGGCGGCACCGGCGGCGACGAATCTGCCTTGTTCGCGGGCGACTTGTTTCGCATGTACACGCGCTATGCCGAGCGCAATCGCTGGCAGGTGGAAATCGTTTCCGAGTCGGCCGGTGAAGTCGGCGGCTACAAGGAAGTGATCGCCCGCGTGGTCGGCCAGGGCGCCTATTCGCGCCTCAAGTTCGAGTCCGGCGGGCATCGTGTGCAGCGCGTGCCGGCCACCGAAACGCAGGGCCGCATCCATACCTCGGCCGCCACCGTGGCGGTGATGGCGGAAGCGGATGACGCCAGCGGTGTGGTGATCAATCCGGCCGATGTGCGCGTAGACACCTTTCGCGCTTCCGGTGCAGGTGGGCAGCACATCAACAAGACCGATTCGGCGGTACGCCTTACCCATTTGCCCACCGGCATCGTCGTCGAATGCCAAGACGGCCGCTCGCAGCACAAGAACAAGGAGCAGGCGTTTCGGGTGCTGGCCGCACGCATCAAGGACAAGCAGGTGCGCGAGCAGCAGGCCAAGGAAGCGGCCGAGCGCAAATCGCTGATCGGCTCGGGCGACCGCAGCGAGCGCATCCGCACCTACAATTTTCCGCAAGGCCGGGTCACCGACCACCGCATCAACCTCACGCTGTACAAGATTGACTTCATCATGGACGGCGATCTTTCCGAACTCACCGACGCCCTGATGGCCGAACATCAGGCCGAGCAATTGGCGGCCCTGGCGGAAAACACTTGAGTGCAACCATTGCCCAGGCGTTGACGCTGGCGGCGAAAAAAATAGACCGCTTTGAAGCGCAGTACCTGCTGGCTGACCTGCTGGCCGTCGGCCGCGCGGCCCTCATCGCCCATCCGGAGCGAGTGCTGGATGCACGCGAGCTGAGCATTTACGAACGACAAGTAGCGGCGCGCGCCAAGGGCACGCCGGTGGCCTATATCCTCGGCAAGCGCGAATTTTACGGCCGGGAGTTTCTGGTGAACGATCAGGTGCTGATCCCTCGTCCCGAGACCGAAACCCTGATCGAGCAGGCGCTCAAAAAACTGGCCGGCCTGTCGGCGGCCACCACTTCGCCGCTGGCAGCCCTGGACCTCGGCACCGGCAGCGGCATTATCGCCATCACCCTGAAACTCGAATTTCCTGCCTGCCAAATAAGCGCGGTGGAAAAATCGCGGCGCGCACTGGAAGTCGCCGGACAAAACGCGCAGCGTCTCAGCGCCGAGGTGCGCTTTATCGAGGGCGACTGGTACTCGCATGTACGGGGCGAGCGTTTTCACCTGATCGCCTCCAACCCGCCTTATGTAGCCAAAGGCGATCCACACCTGCTGCAGGGGGACTTGCGTTTCGAGCCGCAGACCGCACTTACCGATAATGCCGACGGCGCGGACGGTCTCGCCTGCCTGCGCTGCATCATCGAAGACGCGCCGGCCCATTTGCACGCAGGCGGTTGGCTGCTTTGCGAGCACGGCTGGGATCAGGCGGAAGCGTGCAAAAACCTTTTAGCCGAAAGGGGTTTTGGTGAAGTCAGCAGCGAAAATGACCTGGCCGGTATCCCGCGTATCGTCATCGGCCGCTGGCCGGGCTGATAGAATATAGGCCTTGATTGGAGACACACATGAGCACCGAAGAACGCATCCGCGAAACCGTTACCTCCCACCCTGTCGTGTTGTTCATGAAGGGTTCGCCGCAGTTCCCCATGTGCGGCTTTTCGGCATCGGCCGCACAGATTCTGAAGGCCTGCGGCGTGAGCGCTCTGCACACCGTGGATGTGCTGCAGGACGAAGAAATCCGCCAGGGCATCAAGGTCTACGCCAACTGGCCGACCATTCCGCAGTTGTATGTGAACGGCGAATTCGTCGGCGGCTCGGACATCATGCGTGAGATGTATCAGTCGGGTGAATTGCAAACGCTGTTGGGCGGCAACAAGTAAATCCCTCCGTGGCGCGCGTTTTGAAACACCAAATCGCCGCCACTAAGCTTCGCATTCACTTCGGCGATGAAATCGCCATCGGCCCCGGCAAGGCAGACCTCCTGGCCGCCATCCACGACACCGGATCAATTTCTTCGGCTGCCCGCGCGCTGGGCATGTCCTATAAGCGCGCCTGGAACCTGGCCGATACCCTGAACCGCTGCTTTCGCGAGCCGCTGATCGACACCGCCACCGGCGGTGGCGGCGGCGGCGGCGCCCGGCTGACGCCTTTCGGCGTAAAGGTATTGAAGTCCTACCGTGCCATGCAGCGCCGCACCGACGCTGCCATCCGCAAAGACCTGATCGAATTCGCAGCTCTGCTGACCGATAAGCCGCGCGCCTGAAGGCTCGGCCTATGCAATCGGCGGCATTTCTTTGCCAGCCGTTATATCCGACGGTATATTACGCATCTTCCTGCACAGATTTTGAACGGAACCCGCCATGCGTCTCCTGCACCGCGTCGCACTTGCCTTCCTGGCTACACTGCCGCTCTCCGCGTTGGCGGCCGACGTCACCGTATTCGCCGCCGCCAGCCTGAAAGAGTCGCTGGACGCTGTCAGCAAGCAATTTGAAACCGCTACCGGCAATAAAGTCATCATTTCCTATGCAGCCTCTTCGGCCCTGGCAAAGCAAATCGAAAGCGGCGCACCGGCCGATCTTTTCATTTCCGCCGACCTCGACTGGGCCGACTATCTGGATCAGCGCAAATTGCTGGCGCCGGGTTCGCGCGTGAATTTGCTCAAAAACGAGCTGGTACTGATTGCGCCCGTAGCCAGCACGGTCTCGGTAAAACTCGCGCCGGGGCTGGACCTCGCTACCGTGTTGGGCAAGGAGCGCCTCGCCGTCGCCAATCCCGATGCGGTGCCGGCCGGCAAATACGGCAAGGCCGCCCTGCAATCGCTGGGTGCCTGGCAGGGGGTGGAAGACAAGCTGGCGCGCGCCGAGAACGTGCGCGCGGCGCTGCTGCTGGTATCGCGCGGCGAAGCGCCGCTGGGCATTGTCTACAAGACCGATGCGCTGGCGGACAAGGGCGTAAAAATGGTTGCTGCCTTCCCCGCAGGGAGTTATCCGCCGGTGACCTATCCTGCCGCAATGGTTGCTGGAGCAAAGTCGACGGCCGCTTCCGCGCTGTTGAAGTTTCTGTCCACGCCCGAGGCGCGCACCACCTGGGAGCGTTTCGGTTTCAGCACCCTGCCCTGATAGGGAAGCCTAGATGGACGCCCTAACACGCGACGAATGGGTGGTCATCGCCCTCAGTCTCAAGGTCGCGTTCTGGAGCGTGGTACTGAGCCTGCCGCCGGCCATTGCGGTAGCGCAGTTGCTGGCACGCAAACAGTTTCCCGGCAAAACCCTGTTCGATGCCTTCGTGCACCTGCCGCTGGTGCTGCCGCCGGTGGTGATCGGCTTCGCGCTCTTGCTGCTGATGGGACGCAAGGGGCCGATCGGTGGACTGCTGGAAAACTGGTTTGGCATCGTTGTCGCCTTCAAATGGACCGGTGCGGCGCTAGCCTCTGCCATCATGGGCTTCCCTTTGATGGTGCGCGCCATCCGACTTTCCTTCGCTGCTATCGACCCGCGTCTGGAAAGTGCCGCGCAGACCCTGGGCGCCTCGCGCCTGCGCGTGTGGACGACGGTGCTATTGCCGCTGGCCCTGCCCGGCATCGTCACCGGCACCCTGCTCTCGTTCGCGCGTAGCCTGGGTGAATTCGGCGCCACCATCACTTTTGTTTCCAATATCCCCGGTGAAACGCAGACCCTGCCGCTGGCCATTTACAACGCCACCCAGGTGCCGGGCGGCGAACCCATCGCGTTCAAGTTGTCCCTGGTCGCCGTTGTTTTATCGCTGTTCGCGCTGGCTGTCTCCGAGTGGCTGACACGGCGCGCAGATATCCATGCTCACCGTTGATATCGAACAGCACCTGGGCGACTTCACGCTCAAGGCCGCCTTTGAATCCACCGTGCCGGTGGTGGCGCTGTTCGGCCGCTCGGGCTCGGGCAAGACCAGCATCGTCAACGCCATCGCCGGAGTATCGAAACCCGAACGCGGTTCCATCGTGTTCGCAGGCGAGCCCCTGTTCGATTCGGCGCGCGGTGTGTGGATTCCCCCGGAAAAGCGCCGCATCGGCTACGTCTTTCAGGACGGCCTTTTGTTCCCGCATCTCAGCGTGGAGGCCAATTTGTTCTACGGCAGCCGCGATAAACAGGGCGGCGACAAGATCATCGAACTGCTGGGCCTGGGCGCGCTATTGCAACGCCGGCCGGCGGCGCTGTCCGGCGGGGAAAAACAGCGCGTGGCCATCGGCCGCGCCCTGCTCTCGCAACCGCGCCTCCTGCTGCTGGACGAGCCACTGGCCTCGCTGGACGGCGAGCGCAAAAGCGAAATCCTCGATTACATCGAAACCCTGCGCGGCGAATTGCGCATCCCCATGGTGCTGGTCAGCCATGCGCTGGACGAGGTGGTGCGCCTGGCCGACGCCATGGTGCTGATCGACGCGGGCGGCGTAAAAGCTGCGGGCAGCGTGGATGAAATCCTCGGCCGCCTGGACCTGATGCCTTACACCGGGCGTTACGAGGCGGGTGCGGTGATCGAGACGCGCGTGCAAGACCACGACGCTCGCTACGAACTCACGCGCCTCAGCTTCCAGGGCGGTGAATTGACCGTGCCGCGCCTGACGGCGCAAACCGGAGAGCGCGTACGGGTGCGCATACGCGCCCGCGACGTTTCGCTGGCGACGCAAGCGCCGCAGGGCATCAGCATCAATAATATTCTCGCCGGCACCCTGGTCGAAATCCGCGACGAGCCTGGCGCCATCGTCGATGTGCGCGTGGCCGTGGGCGAGGCCGTTCTGATCGCGCGCCTCACCCGGCAATCGCTGGACCGGCTGGCGCTGCAGCCGGGGCAGCCGGTATATGCGCTGGTGAAAGCAATATCAATGGACCGGCATAGCGTGGGCTACGCATAACCCCGTTGCATCTCCCAAAAAACAAACCGGGGAAGCGCAAGCGCTTCCCCGGCAAGATTGGGACTTGAGATTGATTACTGGAACAGCTTGATCGCCGTCAGCACCGTGCGATAAACGCCCCAGGCCAGCGGGATACCCACCGCCAGCCATGCAAGGGCCACGATGGCGGGACTGGTAGGTCCGTCGCTGCCGCTGGCGGTGCCGACTTCCGCGGCCATGGCCTTTTCGTGCGCAAGCCTCTTTTCCTCGGCCAGTTCCGCATCGGTCATGAACCACTTGTTGTCCAGGGGTTTCACCATGAGATTGCAGATGAGACCGATGACCAGCATGCCCACCAGGATGTACATGGTCTGGTTGTAGACCTGCTCGCGCGGGATGCCGATGCTCAACTGATAGTCGCGCATATAGTTGACCACCACCGGGCCGATGATGCCCGCCGTGGACCAGGCGGTCAGCAGGCGGCCGTGGATGGCGCCCACCATCTGCGTGCCGAAAATATCGGCCAGGTACGCGGGCACGGTGGCGAAGCCGCCGCCGTACATGCTGAGGATGATGCCGGCCGCGAGCACGAACATGATTTTGCTGCCCGCCATTGCGCTGCCGGGAATACTGAAATACATCAACCCGCCCAGTACGAAGAAGACGATATAGGTCATCTTGCGGCCCAGCTTGTCCGAAAGGCTGGCCCAGAAAAAGCGACCGCCGATGTTAAAGAGGCTCAGCAACGCCGCGAACCCGGCCCCGACCCCAGCGATGGCGGCAAGCTGGGTCTTGTCCAGTTCACCGAACTTCTTGGCCACGCCGATGAGTTCGCCGCCGAACACTTCCTGCAACATGGGCGAGGCCATGCCGATCACGCCGATGCCGGCGCTCACGTTCATGGTCAGCACCATCCAGATCAGCCAGAACTGGGGGATGCCCCAGACCTTGCTCACGTGCACGTGCTTTTGCGTGATCATGGCATCGTTGATCTGCGCGGGCGGGGGTGTCCAGCCGGCCGGCTTCCAGCCGGTAGGCGGCACGCGATAGCTGAAGGCGCCGCCCATCATGAACACGAAGTAGACCAGCGCCATGACGATGAACGTCTGTGTGACCCCAACGCCGCCGGCAGCGGCGAAGTTCTTCATCAGGTCAGCCGCAAGCGGTGAACCGATCATCGCTCCACCGCCGAAGCCCATGATGGCCATGCCGGTCGCCATGCCGCGGCGGTCCGGGAACCATTTGATCAGCGTGGACACGGGCGAGATGTAACCCAGCCCCAGGCCAACGCCGCCGATAATGCCGGAGCCCAGGATCATCATCCAGTACTGGTGCACGGAGACGCCGACTGCAGAAATCAGCATGCCGCCGCACCAGCACAGGGCCGACACCACACCGGCCTTGCGTGGGCCCACGCGCTCCAGCCAGCCGCCCCAGAGAGCGGCCGAGACGCCGAGGATCACGAAGAACATGGTGTACATCCAGCCTAGCGTTGCGATGTTCCAGTTGCAGTCGGTAGCGGTGAATTCAGCCAAGCCGGCCGCGACACCGCCAAAGAAACCCTCGCCCTTGCCGCAGGCCGCCACGCCGGGCAGCGACTTCGACAGCGGCAGCCAGAACACCGAGAAACCGTAGGCCATGCCGATGCAGAGGTGGATCGCGAGGGCGGCTGGGGGAACCAGCCAGCGGTTGAATCCGGGGCCCGCTATCGTTCTTTCCTTGGACAGCAGGCCGATTTCATTCGATGAGGTCGTGGCTCCAGCAGACATGCGATCTCCTCCTATTTATTTTATAAGGGACATGACTACGTGCATGGTTTCCCGCGCCACACTAGCACCTAGGCTGTGTGAGTACAATAAAAAAGCATGGTGCGCCGCGCAATTTATTGTCGGCTGATTATGCAATAAAACGCTTTTTCGCGTGTGTAGGCTGGACCGCCGCAGCATCCCCTTATCGGCCCCGGGGGTTACCCCTGATCGGGGGGCTCAGATTGCCTTCCTGTTTACCGCAAAAGCCGGCGGTCGCGCCACTATGTATCGGACGTATAAGCCGTCGATACTGGTATGCAGCCGCATGAGGGGCCGCTGGCCGCTAGCCACCCGCTTTTTTGTAGTTCGGGAAAAACAGCTGCTGGCCTTCGATCTGGTAGGCGGCGATGGCGGCCTGCCCTTCGGGCGAGGTGAGCCAGCCGATGAACTGCATGCCCCATTCCTTTTTTACGTGCGCATGCGTGGCGGGATTCACCAGCATGACGCCGTACTGATTGAACAGTTTGGCGTCACCCTCGACCATGATGGTAAGGTCGCCGCGATTCTTGAACGAGAGCCAGGTACCGCGGTCGGTGAAAGCGTACGCGCCCATGGCGCTGGCGGTGTTGAGCGTAGGCCCCATGCCCGAGCCGGTTTCGCGATACCAGCTGCCCTTGCCGGTTTGCGGGTCAATGTCCGCCTGTTTCCAGTAGCGCAACTCGGCCGCGTGCGTGCCGCTTTTATCGCCGCGCGAAGCGAACGGAGAGGCTGCAGCGGCAATCTTTTTCAAAGCAGCGATCACATCCTTGCCGCCTGCCACCTTGGCCGGGTCGGCCTTTGGGCCGACGATGACGAAGTCGTTGTACATGACTTCGCGCCGGTCGACGCCGAAACCTTCTTCCATGAATTTCAGTTCGGCTACGCGGTCGTGCACAAACACTACATCGGCGTCGCCTTTCTTAGCCGTCGCCAGGGCTTGCCCGGTACCCTGGGCCACCACGCGCACGGCGATGCCGGTTTTGGCCTGAAAGATTGGCAGCAGGTGTTTGAACAGGCCGGAATCTTCGGTGGAGGTGGTGGAGGCGACTACGATGAATTTTTCTTGGGCAGCCACCGGCAAAGCCAGGGACAAGACAGTTAAAGCAACAAGCGCCATCAGGCGGTGATGCATATTCACCATAGCAATTCCCCTTTTATAAATGCCGCCCCTGCGGGCGACTTTGGTTGCTGGAAAAACTCGGCGGCCGGCGCGTCTTCCACCAGGCGGCCGTGGTGCAAAAACAGGATGCGGTCGGCCAAGCGCCGCGCCTGGCCTATATCGTGCGTGGTCATGATGACGGTGGTGCCGGTGTCGTGCATGGCCTTGATGCCCTCCTCAATGGCGCGGGTGGCTGCCGGGTCCAGACTGGCGCAGGGCTCATCCAGAAACAGAACCTGCGGCTGCAGGGCCCAGGCGCGTGCCAGCGCCACGCGCTGTTGTTCGCCCACCGAGCATAAACGCGCCGGGCGCTCGGCGAGGTGTAAAAGCCCTACCTGTTCGAGCGACGCCAGCGCCGCACGTTTAACGACACCTGCCGCGCCGGGGCTACCCGCTTCGCCGGCCAGCCGCAATGCGAATTCGATGTTCTCACGCACCGTGCGACGCAGCATCACCGGGCGTTGAAACACCATGGCCTGCGCGTGTTTCGCCGCAGCGCTCGCCCATTGCGCGCGACCCGAAGTGGGTGTGAGCAGGCCGTGCAGCAGGCGCAATAAAACACTTTTGCCGGCGCCGTTCGGCCCCAGTACCAAGGTGCGCGAACCGGCGTCGATACGAAAGGAAATATCTTCAAGAATATTCACATCGCCGGCACGATAGGCCAGCGATTCCACCGCCAACGGCAGGATGGCGGCCTCAGTGGCGTTTCCGTTAACCATGTTTTCTCATAGCCGCCGCCTTGGTGAATTGCGCGGCGGCGTTGATGGCGACCACCAGCGCGATCAATACCATTCCCAAGGCAAGCGCCAATGGCAGATCACCTTTGCTGGTTTCCAGCGCGATGGTGGTGGTCATGACGCGCGTGACGCCGTCGATATTGCCGCCGACGATCATCACCGCGCCGACCTCGGCGATGGCGCGGCCGAAGCCCGCCAGGACCGATGTGAGCAAGGTGAAACGCATATCCCACAATAGCGCTTGAATGCGTTGCCATTGGGTCGCGTTGAGGGAGGTGAGTTGTTCGCGGTATTCATCCCAGGCGTCTTCGATGACCTGGCGGCTCAACGCCGCTACGATGGGAAAAATCAATATGGCCTGCGCCACCACCATGGCGCTGGGCGTGAACAGGATGCCTAGCGGCCCCAATGGCCCGGCGCGCGACAGCAGCAGGTAAATCAGCAGGCCGACCACCACCGGCGGCAGGCCCATCATGCCGTTCAGGATTGCGATCAGCGCATTGCGGCCGGGAAAGCGCGCCAGCGCCAGCCAGGCGCCGAACGGCAGGGCCAGGGCGCTGGCGATCAGCACGGCGGCGCCCGACACCTGGAAGCTCAGCGCCACGATGCGGAGGAGATCCGGGTTGAAAGTGGCGACCAGCGTCAACGCCTGCAGCAGACCTTGCGAAATTTCCGGCATGAAATCGAATGGGGCTTTCGAGCGTTGTGTTGCACGGAGCCGTTTGGCTTTCTATCGATCTATCTTAGCGCGCGCCGCACGTCTTCCGCTATGCTATAGGTCAGTTTTGCCGGGCCCGACTTAGTCTGAGCGGCATATCCGGCAAGCCTTCGCAAATTCATCACACCGGCCTTCGCTGCCCCGTACCAACGGCGGCGCATGGCCGTCAACCAACACTCCACGCTTCTTGAACCCTACAACGCGCACCGCCACTGTTTATTCCATCGCCGCGTGCGCGGCGGTCGGCACGCTGGCGCTGGCGCTCAGCGTCGGCCGCTTTCCGATTTCTTTAGCGGAGTTGCTTTCGCTGCTGGTCGGCGGCAATAACGCGCCGGCCAATGCCGATGTGGTGCTGTTCCATATCCGCGGGCCGCGCATCATCGGCGCCTTCGCGGTCGGCGCCGCGCTGGCCGCTGCCGGGGCGGCGTATCAAAACCTGTTCCGCAATCCGCTGGTGTCGCCGGACATCCTCGGCGTATCCTCGGGGGCCGCACTGGGTGCGGCACTGGCGATATTTTTTGCGCTGCCGACCATCGCCGTGCAGGCCATGGCGTTCGGTGGCGGCTTGTTCGCGGTGGCCTGCATCTATCTCATCGGCCGGCGCCTCTCCTCTCCGCAGGGCGGCTACGATCCGGTGCTGACCCTGGTGCTGGCGGGCGTGGTAATCGGTTCGCTGCTGGGCTCTGGCATCGCGCTCACCAAATACCTGGCCGATCCCTATAACCAGTTGCCCGCCATCGTCTACTGGCTGCTGGGAAGTTTTGCCGGCGTCGGCAAAAGCGATTTGGTGCTGGCGCTGCCCATCATCGCCGTGGCGGCGCTGCCCTTGTTTCTCCTGCGCTGGCGCGTCAATCTGCTGGCGCTGCCGGACGACGAGGCCCGTGCCCTGGGACTGGATGTGCGCCGCACGCGCTTTATCGTCATCATCGCCGCGACGCTGATGACCGCCGCCTCGGTAGCGGTGTGCGGCATGATCGGCTGGGTGGGCCTGGTGGTGCCGCACGCGGTGCGCCTGCTGGTGGGCGCGGAATTTTCGCGCCTGCTGCCGCTCACCATGCTGATCGGCGGCACCTTCATGCTGGCTATCGACACACTGGGACGCACCGTGGCGCAAATTGAGATCCCGCCTGGGGTGCTGACCGCAGCGATCGGCACGCCCGTATTCTTGTGGCTGATGGCGATTACCCTGCGGCGGCGCGCATGAGCACGCTAGAAACACAAGCGTTATCCATAGGCTACGCGCGGCGCACGCTGGCGGAGGACATCTCCTTCGCCGTCAAACCGGGGGAAGCGCTCGCCATCCTCGGCCCCAACGGCAGCGGCAAGACCACCTTGTTCCGCACCCTGCTGGGCCTGTTGCGCCCGCGCGCCGGCGCGGTGACCCTGGCCAGCTGCAACATCGACGCCCTAAGCCCGGCGGAAATCGCACGGCAAATCGCCTACGTTCCGCAGGCTGCGGCCGCGTTTCCACATTTCAGTGTGATTGAAATCGTCGAGATGGCGCGCGCCTCGCACCTGGCTTGGTACGCGCGCCCTTCGGCCAGGGACCGGGCCGTGGCCGAAGGCGCGCTGGCGGAACTCGGCATCGCCGGCTTTGCCGACCGCGCCTTTGCCGAGCTATCCGGAGGCGAGCGTCAATTGGTGATGATCGCGCGCGCGCTGGCCTCGGAGGCGGCGATCCTGATGCTGGACGAGCCCACCGCCAGCCTGGATTACGGCAACCAGTTTTTGATTCTCGATGAAATCGCCAAACTGAAAGCCGGCGGGGTATCCATACTCTTCACCACCCACGACCCCAACCAGGCCCTGCGCATCTGCAACCAGCCTGGCGACCGCACGCTGACCATCGCCCGCAACGGCGAGGTGTGCATAGGCGCGACCGCCGACATCCTCAGTTGCGAGTCGCTGGCCGCCTTGTACGGCATACCGGTGCATTTGTTCAGCGGTCCCAACGGGGCCATGAATGGAGTTTTAGCCGGCACCGCCGGCCCCAAAAACGGTTGAAAAACCGTCGATAGGCTTAGCCTATCGAAAATATCCAAACAAACGATTTCCCATATACGGCGCCTATCCGTAACCTGCGTGCTCTATCGAGTCACGCAAGGAAATCGCCATGCCCGCACCTGTTTTCAAACCTTCCACGTCGCTGCTGGAACGCTGCAGCGCCCTGCTCGCGCACTTTCCGCGCGCCTACTAATTCACTGGAGAAAACCATGTCCAATATTCTCACCACAGCCTCGGGCATTCCCGTGGCCGACAACCAGAATTCGATTACCGCCGGACCCACCGGCCCGGTGCTGCTGCAGGATTTTCACCTGATCGAAAAACTGCAGCACTTCAACCGCGAGCGCATTCCCGAACGGGTGGTGCACGCCAAAGGCTCGGGCGCCTACGGCACGTTTACGGTAACGCACGACATCAGCACCTACACCAAGGCGAAACTCTTCAGCGCCATCGGCAAGCAAACAGAGACTTTCGTACGCTTTTCCACGGTGGGCGGCGAAAAGGGTTCGGCCGACACCGAGCGCGACCCGCGCGGCTTCGCCATTCGCTTCTACGCCGAGGAAGGCAACTGGGATCTGGCCGGCAATAACACGCCAATGTTTTTCATCAAGGACCCGATCAAGTTCCCGGATTTCGTGCACACGCAAAAGCGCGATCCGCAAACCAATCTGAAGTCGCCGACGATGATGTGGGACTTCTGGTCAAAAGCGCCCGAATCCCTGCACCAGGTGACGATGCTGTTTTCGGACCGCGGCATTCCGGACGGCTACCGGCATATGGACGGTTTCGGCAGCCACACCTTCAGCATGATCAATGCTCAGGGCGAGCGCGTGTGGGTAAAGTGGCACCTGAAAACCAAACAAGGCATCAAGAATCTCAGCGCCCCCGATGCGGCGCGGCTGGCCGGCACCGACCCCGATTACGCGCAACGCGATTTGTTCAACGCCATCGCCAAAGGCGACTTCCCGCGCTGGGACGTGTTCATCCAGGTCATGCGCGAAGCCGAGCGTCCGTCCTGGGAAGCGAAGACCGGATGGAGCGCCTTCGATCTCACCAAGGTGTGGCCGTACAAGGATTTCCCGCGCATCCCCGTGGGCACGCTGGAACTGAACCGCAATCCCGACAATTACCATGCCGAAGTCGAGCAGGTGGCGTTCTCGCCGGCCAATGTGGTGCCGGGCCTGGGATACTCACCCGACAAAATGCTGCAGGGACGTTTGTTCGCCTATCACGATGCGCAGCTCTATCGCGTCGGCACCAATCATCAGCAGTTGCCGGTGAATCGTCCGCGCTGCCCCTATCACCATCAGCAACGCGACGGCAGCATGGCGCTGGAAAACGGTGGCGCCGAGCAGAATTACCAGGCGGTGGACAGCAAGGGTACCGGCCCCAGAGGGTTCGGCCACGGTGACGCGGGCTGGGCTGTCGGCGGGACCGCCGGCCGCTACGATACGCGCGGACAGGATGACGATTACACCCAGGCGGGAAATCTTTACCGGCTGATGACAGCGGACGCCAGGGATCGACTCACCGGCAATATCGCCGGCGCGATGAAATCGGTGTCCGCAGAAATCCAGTTGCGGCAGATTGCGCACTTCGTCAAGGCCGATCCCGAGTACGGAAAAGCGGTTGCGGAAAAAATTGCCCGCTCCGGCGGCGCGGGGTAAGCAGCAGACACATCACAACAGGCAAACAACAAGCCCCTCAATAAGACACACCCACACTTACTTTTTTGTAAGTTTTTTGAAAGAAAACCCGGCGCGGTCGACCCGCGCCGGGTTTTTTGTTTTTTTGCCCTTCGCAGTCACAGCGATGTCATATGTCGAACCTAGACTGCGCCGCTTGTCCTTCTGCTTTTTCCCCTACCCTCAAAAAAGAACAAGCGACCATGACCCCCGTCCGATTCCCGCGATTCCCCTTGTCTCCCCTAAGCCTCGCTGTCGCCGCCGCGCTGATCTCCGCGCCCCACGCCGCATTTGCCGAAGACAGCCCCTCAGGTGCTTCGACATCCGCCGCGCCGGCTACCCAGGTGGTGGAAAAAATCATTGTCACCACGCAGTCCGGTGCCTACCGCAAGGACGACAAGGAGTCCGCATCGGCCGTCGCCCCTACCCAAACCAGCCTGGATGCCACCCAGCCCAAATCCATCATCACCCGCGAATTCATCGAAAACTCGGTCGCGCCCACCGCCGAGTACAGCCGCGTGGTCAATATCGCTCCCAGCATGTCGGGTGACTCGGCCAACGGCCCGGGCTTAAGCGAAACCAAGACCTCGATGCGCGGCTTCAGCGACGATCAGTACAACATCACTTTCGACGGTATTCCCTGGGGCGATACCAATAACCCGGCGCATCACTCCACCTCCTTTTTCCCCGCCTCGGTGATCGGCGGCGCGGTGGTCGAGCGCGGGCCGGGCAATGCCAGCAATATCGGCTTCGCTACTTTCGGCGGCACCATCGCCCTGTTCTCGAAAAAGCCCAGCGAGACCAGCTCGGTCAGCGCCTTCGGCTCGGCCGGCACCTGGAACACCACCCTGATCGGCGCCGCTTATGAAAGCGGCCGTCTGAAGGAAGCCGGCGACGCCACCGTACAACTGAACGTTCAGGACCTGCGGTCCGACGGCTATCTGACCTTTAACAAAATCAAAAGCGATAACTTCACCATCAAGTTCACCCGGCCCCTCAGCGCCGCCACGGTGATGACCTTTTTTTCCTCGGTCAATCGCATCAAGTACACGCAGCCCGATAACAATAGCGGACCGACGCTGGCGCAGGTGGCCCAGTATGGCAAGAACTATATCCTCAACGACGACCCCACCAGCTTCAACTACCGGGGTTTCAACCACACCAGCAAGGACACCGATTTCGATTACTTCCGCCTGCAGACCGACTGGGGCGATCGCTGGAACACTGATGCCTATCTCTACACCTACTATTACAACAACCAGACCATTTCCTCCACCGATCCCACCGGCCTGACCGCCCCCGGCACCAAGATCGGCCCGGTCAGCAATAGCGATATTCCCGGCATCGATAAGCAAAACAAGTACCGGGCCTACGGCAGCATCGTCAAGCTCACCAAGGATTTCGACGCCGGCCTGCTGCGCGTCGGCTTGTGGACGGAGCAGTCTTTCACCGATCGGCACCAATACGACATCGACCTCACCCTGGGCAATATCCGCGACCCGCGCGAAACCAAGCCTACCCCCGTGCAGCAGCCCAGTGTGCTGTTCGACCAGCAGTCCTCCATCTGGAACACCCAGCCGTTTGCCGAGTTCGAGTGGGAGGCCACCCAAAGCCTGACCATCACGCCGGGCATCAAGGCGGTGCGTATCACCCGCGCCGTGGACGCCGTCATCAACCAGACCACACGTCTGCCGCAGAATTCGCACGTCACCTACAACACGACGCTGCCGTTCCTGACCGTCAATCAGCAGATCGGTGAAAACTTCGCCGTCTACGGCCAATACGCCAAGGGCTTCCAGATCCCCGATCTGAAGACCTTTTACATCGCCAACCCCAATAACAACAGCACCGATCCGCAACAATCGACCAACTATCAAATCGGCTTTGTCGGCAAGTCGAAACAAATCGTCTGGGACATCGACGTTTACAAAATCGACTTCACCAACAAACTGGTGTCCAACGGCCAGTCCGGCACGGCGGCCGGCTTCCTGAATATCGGCGGCGCCACCTACAAGGGCATCGAGGGCCAGGTGACGTATATGGTCATCCCCAGCCTCGCCATCTACCTGAACGGCTCCGTCAACAAGGCCACCGCCAGCGATACCGGCCAGCAGATTTCCAAGGCGCCCAAGAACACCGCCGCCATCGGCCTGATTTACAACGAGGGCCCGTGGAGTAGCTCCTTTATGTACAAGCACACCGGCGCCATCTATCAGCAGGAGTATTCGTCCGGCCCCTCGTCCTACGAGTACTACAAGCTGAAGGGCTACGATAACGCGGACTTCGGCCTGGGTTATACCTTCCAGAACATGGGCTTCGGTCTGAAAAAACTAAAGCTGCAAGTCAACGTTTTCAACCTGTTCAACAAACAAGAGGTGACGTCCATCAGCACCGGCAAGACTCTGGCGGGCGATCAGTACACCTTCCAGGCGCCGCGCAGCACGCAATTCTCGGTGCGCGCGGATTTCTGACCGGCAGAAATCGGCGGCTTCGCGCGCAGCACTCTCAGGTGCTGCGCGCGAAACGAAGAATGTGTCCGGAAAACGCCTCCCCGGTGTTTTGCGTGCGGCTGGCGCGTTGCGAATCCAGCGTGTAACCCAGCCAGTCCATATTGCGGCAAAACGCGCTGCGGTTACCGCGCCCCGGATCGACCACTACTACCTCCACGGCGGTGCTGGAGTGCAGGTCTATGAACAGCGCCAGTTCTTCGGGCTGGCTGCGTTCGTAAAGCAGGTCACTGCCGATGATGAGATCGAATTTACCCAGACCCGGGTTTTCTGTTCCCCAGTTGCCGGTCTGATACTTCAGGGCGGGCAGGTCGTTGAGGCGCAGGTTTTCGATTAAAAACGCCTCCGCCAGCGGGTGGCGGTCGCTGGCGGTGACGTCACCCAGCCTGCGGTGAATGACCAGGCTTGCCAAGGCGAGACCGCAGCCGATTTCCAGCACGCGCTTGCCGACGATGTCCTGGGTTTGCATGGCCTCGGCCAAAATGCGCGCCGACGGCCACACCAGACCAAACAACGCCCAACTGGAAGGCGAAATACCGGCCGCCTCGGCGGCGCCGTCGCGGTCGGCGTATTGTAGATTGTCGAGCAGCGAGCGGACATGAAAATCCGAAGCGCCCAGCGTGAACCACTCCTGCTTGACGCGATAGCCCGGCACCCGGTCACTCCTTGCGGCACAGATGAAACCATCGTGCCTGGCCTTCAGTGTATAGAATAAGCGCACGGCGGACCGATTAATTCGCTGCGGAGGCTAGACGCATGAACAAACTGTTGCCGGTGCTCTTGCTGATCTACACCCTCGCCAGCGCCTTTTCGGCCGACGCGGCGGAAGCCGTCAAATTAAAACCCGGCGATACGCCACCCGCGCTGCTGGGCTATACGCGCGACGGCAGCAAGATCGAAACCACGCAATTTGCCGGCAAGGTGCTGGTCGTGACCTTCTGGGCGTCCTGGTGCGGGCCGTGCAAGGCGGAGCTGCCGATACTGGAAGGCCTGCAAAACGCCGCCAAGGGCAATGTGCAGGTGGTGGCCATCAATATCGAGAGCCGCGACCGCTTCCGCGCGCTGGTGAAGGCGCTGTCCTCGCTGAACCTGAAACTCACCAACGACTCCAGCCAGGCCTGCGCCGATGCCTTCGGTGTCAACGGCATTCCGCATATGGTGCTGATCGGGCGCGACGGCAAGATCGTCAACGTTCATCGCGGTTACAGCGAGGACGCGCTGGAGTCTCTGCTGGTAGAAATCAACAAGACCATCGCCGCTCCTGCTCCCACCGCCGCCGCTGCGACCACTCCCGCTTCCTGAGGTTTTTGCCGTCGCTTTTGCCAACCAAGCGGCTGGTACCAAGCGTTACACATTTGTGGCGCGGCACTGCGATAATGCGCGATCCCCTCCGGAGACCTTCGCGCATGAATGCTCAATTTCGCCGTTCCGTCTTTTCTTTCGCCACTGCCTGCCTGTTGGCGCTCTTGTCCTCAACCGCCACGCTCGCTTTCGCGGCGGATACAGATGCTGACGCCTCCGGCGATAAAACGGACAAGGCGGCCGCCAAAAAGAAATGGGATGTAAACCATCCGCCGGGCGATTCGGTGAACGTCAACATCGATACCCGCAACGGCACCTGGATGAGCGTGGACGTGAGCCCGGACGGCAAGCAACTGGTGTTCGACCTGTTGGGCGATCTGTACCTGCTGCCCATCGAAGGCGGCGAAGCCAAGGCGCTGACGCATTCCATGGCCTGGGAAATGCAGGCGCGCTTTTCGCCGGACGGCAAGCGCATCGCCTATATGTCCGACGGCGGCGGTGGCGACAATATCTGGGTGATGAATGCCGACGGCAGTGACGCCAAGGAAGTGAGCAAGGAAAAACTGCGCATGATGAACAATCCCGTCTGGCATCCCAACGGGGAATACATCGCCGCGCGCAAGCACTACACCGGCACCCGCTCGGCGGGCTCGGGCGAAATCTGGCTGTTCCACCGCAGCGGCGGCGACGGCGTGGCGCTCAACGAAAAGCCGAACTGGCAAAAAGACCTGGGCGAGCCGGCCTTCTCACCCGATGGCCGCTATTTGTATTACTCGCAGGACACCACCCCTGGCACCGAATTCGAATACAACAAGGACGGTAACAAGCAGATTTACCAAATCTTCCGTCGCGACCTGCTGGAAGGGAAGACCAAGGCCTTCGTCAGCGGGCCCGGCGGCGCAGTGCGCCCCACCCCCTCCCCCGATGGAAAATACCTGGCCTTCGTGCGGCGCATCCGCATGCAAAGCACCCTGTTCCTCAAGGATTTGAAGACCGGCGTGGAAACACCCGTGTGGCCGCATCTGGAACGCGATATGCAGGAAATCTGGGCCATACACGGCGTCTATCCCGCCTTTGCGTGGATGCCGGGCAGCAAAGAAATTGTTCTGTGGGCGCAGGGCAAGCTCTGGCGTATCGATCCCTTCGCCAAAGACGGGAAAGACAACAACGCGCGCGAAATTCCCTTCCACGTCAAAGATACGCGCGAGGTGCGGCCCGCCCTGCGCGTGCAAACGCCGGTGGCCCCCGACAGCTTCGATGTGCATCAGCTGCGCTGGGTGAATGTTTCACCGGCGGGTGACAAGGTGGTTTATTCGGCGCTGGGCTATCTTTACGTGCGTAACCTGGGTGGCGACGAAAAATCCAATGCTCCACAGCGCCTCACCAAGCAGGAAGACCATTTCGAACTCTTCCCCAGTTTCGCGCGCGACGGCAAGTCCATCGTCTTTACCACCTGGAACGATCTGACGCTAGGTTCGGTACGCACGATCGACCTGAAATCCGGCAAGGAGACGGTGGTGACGCCCGATCCGGGCAAGTACCTGGAACCCACGGTTTCCCCGGACGGCAAAACTATCGTGTACGTGAAATCGCGCGGCGGCTTCCTGACCACGCCCTGGTACGGACTCGAGACCGGCGTGTTTGCCGTCAGCAGCGATGGCAAGGGCACGCCGCGCCTGCTCAATGAAGATGGCCGCGCGCCGCAATTCGGCAAGGACAGCGATTACATCTACCTGACCAAACAGGTCAACAGCGGCGAGGTGGATTTTTCCTCGCAATTGGTGCGCCTGAAAATGGACCGCAGCGAAGAGCATACGCTCGTCAAAAATGAATTCGGCACTGGCTTTTCTCTCTCGCCCGACGGCGCGTGGCTCGCCTTCCGTGAGCGTTATCACGCCTATGTAACGCCGCTACCGCTGGCCGGAAAAATGCTCACCCTCGACAAAAAAATGAAGTCCCTGCCGGTGAAGCAGCTGGACGTCAACGCCGGCGACTATCTGCACTGGTCGGGCGACAGCAAGTCCATGTACTTTTCCATGGGCAACGAACTGTTCCGCAGCGAATTGAAAAACGCCTTCGCCTTCGTGGAGGGCGCACCCAAGGACCTGCCCGCCGCCGCCGAGACCGGCACCAAAATCGGTTTCCAGGCGGCAGCCGATAAGCCCAGCGCCACCACCGTTATTTCCGGTGCGCGCATCGTCACCATGAAGGGCGATGAAGTTATCAATAATGGCCGCATCGTAATCAAGGGTAACCGCATCGCCGCCATCGGCAGCGCGGCGGACGTCACCGTTCCCGCCGGCGCCACCATTATCGAAGCCAAGGGCAAGACCGTCATTCCCGGGCTGGTCGATGTGCACTGGCACGGTGGCATGGGCGAGCAGGGCATGGTTCCGCAGCAAAGCTGGATCGACTATGCCTCGCTAGCCTTCGGCGTGACCACCTTGCACGATCCTTCCAACGACAGCGCCACCATTTTCAGCCACAGCGAAATGCAGCGCGCCGGCAAGGTGGTTGGCCCGCGCATTTTTTCCACCGGCACCATTTTGTACGGCGCCAAGGCCGCCTTCGCTGCCGAGGTGGAGTCCCTGGCCGATGCGCTTACGCATTTGAAGCGCCAGAAGGCGGCCGGTGCGATTTCGGTGAAGAGCTATAACCAGCCGCGCCGCGACCAGCGCCAGCAGATTCTCGAAGCTGCGCGCCAGACCGGCATGATGGTGGTGCCGGAAGGCGGCTCGCTGTTTGAGATGAATATGACCATGGTGGTGGACGGCCACACCGGCGTGGAACACGCCATCCCGGTGGCGCACGCCTATGACGATGTGAAGCAGCTGTGGTCCGGCACCAAGGTCGGTTACACGCCGACGCTGGGTGTGGCCTACGGCGGCCTGGACGGCGAACACTATTGGTACGCCCACACGGACGTATGGCGGCATCCGATATTGTCCAAGTACGTGCCGCGTACGGTGCTGGAGCCGCGCAGCGTGCGCCGCGAAATGGCGCCGGAGGAAGACTTCAACGTCGTCACGGTGGCCAAGACCGCTAACGAGCTGCAGCATGCCGGCGTGCCGGTCAATATTGGCGCACACGGCCAGCGCGAAGGTCTGGCCGCACACTGGGAAATGTGGATGATGGTGATGGGCGGCATGACGCCGATGGAAGCCATACGCTCGGCCACCCTGAACGGCGCACGCTACCTGGGCATGGATAAGGACATAGGCTCGCTGGAAGTCGGCAAGCTGGCCGATCTTTCCGTCATCGACGGCGACTTGCTGGCCGACATCCGCCAGTCCGACCGCTTAAGCCAGGTGATGGTCAACGGCCGCCTGTATGACGTCGCCACCATGAACGAAATCGGCGCCACGCCCAAGACCCGCAAGCCTTTCTTCTTCGAAGGCAAACAGGGCAATGTGCCAGTGGACGGCAGCGAGTACACCCACGGACCGGATTGAGCCCGCCATGAAAAAGCTCAGCCTCGGAATCGTATTGCTGCTTGCCGCGCCGGCCTTCGTTCATGCCGACGACGCGGCTTTGGCCAAATGCCGGGCCATCGCCGAGGCCGGCGCGCGGCTGGCTTGTTACGACGCAATTCCACTGGCGGCTGCAGTAGCAACTCCCCAGGCCGCGCCGCCGGCTCCTGCTGTAGCGGGGGCTACTGGGACCGCCATTCCTGCGCCAGTGGCCAAGGTCAGCGGCGCAAGTTACGAGGCTTCGCTAACGGCGACACCGCCCCCGCCGCCCACGCCGGCGCCGGCCGCCAAGGTCACCGCCAAAGCCTACAGCGCTTCAGTGGCGGCAACACCGGCGCCGGTGGAAGAGCGCGCGCAACCGTCCTCGGCCAAACAAGCCGAGCAGTTCGGCGTGGAAAACGTACGCCCCAAGGAGCAGTTGGACAAAATCGAATCCAGCATCGCCGGGCCGTTCGAGGGCTGGGTCCCGCATCAACGCATACGCCTCGCCAATGGGCAGGTCTGGCAAATCGCTGACGACTCCACGCACTGGATGTCGGTGGAGAACCCCAAGGTGGTGATCTGGCGCGGCCTGTTAGGCGCGTACTACATGAACATCGGCACCCTGAACCAGGCGCCGCGCGTGGAGCGCGTCAAATAGCCCCGCAATAAGCCTTACCGAACTCGCGCGCTACTATCAGGGAAGGCGCAGGAATTTTTGCACGCGCTTACCGGTATCCACTTCCCCGGCGTACAAATTGCCGCTGGAGTCGATGGCCATATCGTGCACCCAGTGAAACTGGCCGGCGTAACGACCCGACGCGCCCAGGATTGAAACGACCTCGCCGGTATCGCGCAGCAAGGTGACGATCTGGTTATTGCGGCCATCGGCCAGGAACAGGTAACGCTGCGCCGGGTCGCGTGACAGGGCGAGATCCCACACCGAGCCGTTGCCGGCGGTACGCGGCTCGACCATGAACTCCTTCACGAAGCTGCCGTCCTTGCGGAACACCTGCACGCGGTCGTTGAGACGGTCGCACACATAGACCAAGCCATCTTTGGCGATGCGCACGCAGTGCACCGGGTTGCCGAACTGGGTCAGCTGCGCGGCAGTGGGCGGGGCGGTGCGCCGCAAATTGGGTTTTTCATCGCTGGGCGGTTTGCCGAACGCGCCCCAATGCCGTTTGTACGCGCCGGTATCGGCATCGAATACGATGACGCGCTTGTTGTAATAACCGTCGGCCACGTACACCTCGTTGGTTTCCGGATCGACCGAGGTGCCGGCCGGCTGGCCCAGGCGGGTGGTGTCGGCGCTGCCGGTCTGCGGGCCGACCTTGCCGATTTGCAGCAGGAATTTTCCGTCGCGGCTGAACTTGAGGATCTGCCCGTCGTTTTCGCCGTTGCCGGTGATCCATACGTTGCCCTTGTAATCGACATTGATGCCGTGTTCGTTCTGCGGCCAGTCGTAGCCCTTGCCGGGGCCGCCCCAGGAGCGCAGCAGATTGCCGGCAGCATCGAATTCCAGCACCGAAGGCGCCGGCGCGCAGCATTTTGAAAGCGGAGGTGTGGCAGTGGCGCCACGCTCGTCCTCGGTCAGACTGGCCGGGCGTTGCAGCACCCAGATGTGATCCTCGGCGTCGCTGGCGATGCCGCTGACCTGGCCGATGATCCAGTTGTTAGGTAGCGGCTTGGGCCAGTTGGGATCGACCTTGAACGCGGGCGCGGCGCCGCCGGCGTTGCCGCCATTCGCCTCGGGTCCGGCGGCACAAGCCGTAAATGAGGCGCTTATGAAAAGGCCCAATAAGGCCGTGAGCAAATAGCGCAGATTCATATTTCCTCCGGTATTTTTTACTCAAGGGCCGTGCATTCGACGGCCCCGGTTTCGCATCACTATACGCCGGCGATGTATTGTCATCTGCCGTTGATGCGGGACCGGCGATAATAGCCCTTGCTACTTATATGTACTTACCTTGCATGGTTATGATCCTACTGCACCCCATCTGATGAATACGCGCGACCCGCTACGCGTTGCCATCTGCGGCTACGGCACAGCCGGCCAGGCGGCGGCGCTGTTCCTTGCGCGGCAGAATCATCAGGTCAGCATTTTTGAGAAAAGCCCCGATCTGGCTCCCGTGGGCGCCGGTTTTCTGTTGCAACCCACCGGCCTTGCGGTACTGCGCGAACTGGGGCTCGCCGAACAGGCCATCGCCTGCGGCGCGCGCATCGACGCCCTGCACGGCCTGGCTGCGGATGGAACCCCGGTCATGAATATGCGCTACCGCGACCTGTCACCCTCGCTTTTCGGCATCGGCATGCAGCGCGGCGCGCTGTTCAATATCCTGAAAGCCGCATACGCCGATGCGGACAAGGTGCACACCGGTGTCGATGTCACCGCAATCGACGCCGGGCGCGGCCTGCTGACGGATCAGGCCGGCAATGAACACGGGCCCTACGATCTGATCGTGGTGGCGGACGGCGCGCACTCAAAACTCCGCCAACTGTTTCCACGCCTGATTTCCCGCGACCGGCCCTACCCCTGGGGCGCGGCCTGGTGCCTGGTCGACGACGTTTGCGGATTCTCAAAGGGTGTGCTGGAGCAGCGCTATCGCGGCGCCCGCAATATGCTGGGCATGCTGCCGGCGGGCCGTTTGCCCGAGGAAAGCGCCGATACCCGCCGCGTGACGGTGTACTGGAGCCTCCCGACCGGACGGTTCGAGCAGTGGCCCACGCAGGACATGCACGATTGGCAAAGCCGCACCAAGGAATTGATGCCGGAAGCCACCCCGTTATTGGAACAGGTGAAACACCCTGAGGACATGGTGTGCGCAAGCTATCGCGACGTGGTGCTGCGCCGCTGGTCTGCCGGCCGCGTGGTGTTCATGGGCGACGCCTGCCACGCCATGAGCCCACAACTTGGACAAGGCGCCAATATGGCCTTGATCGACGCCTGGACGTTGGCGCAGTGCCTGCAAGCCGGCAAACCCATGCCGGAGGCTCTGCGCGATTACGAAAGCCTGCGTAAAAAACACGTGGGCATTTATCAACTCATCAGCCGCTGGCTGACGCCCATGTTTCAGTCGCACGCGCGCCCTGCCGCCTGGCTGCGCGACCGCAGCTTTGCAACACTGAGCGGCCTGCCCTTGCTGCAAAAGCGTATGTTGCTTACGCTGACGGGTACACAAAGCGGTTACTTCGGCGAATATCGCGGCCTGCCGCTCTCCCGCGACAAAAATTAGCGAGGAATAGAACATGCACTATCTATTGATTTACGAATCGGACGACACCTATGCGATCCGCCGCGCCCCGTTTCGCCGGAACCATTTCGCGCATGCGATTGCCGCGCAGGAACGCGGTGAGCTGGTGCTGGCCGGGGCCCTGGCCAATCCCATCGATGGCGCGGTATTCGTTTTTCAGGTGGAGGACCCTGCCATCGTCGAGGCATTTGCCAGAGCTGATCCCTACGTGCTGAATGGAGTCGTTACAAAATGGCGCGTGCGTGAATGGACCACCGTGGTTGGCAAAGATGCCGCCGTAAAAGTGGACCTCAATACACTCTGACGCGCTCTGAAAGCGGGCTACAAGGCCCTTTGCATTTGCACGCTGTCCAGCCAGCGGTCGAACTTGAAGCCTATCGCCTTGAAATGCGCGACCTGCGTAAAGCCGCAGGCCTGATGCAATCTGATCGAGCCCAGGTTATCGCTGTCGCCGATCACGCCGATCATTTGCTTGAACCCGCGCCGGCCGCACTCCTCGATTAGCGCCAGCAGCAGTTTTTTGCCGATGCCCTGTCCCTTGTATTCGTGCAGCACGTACACCGAGTCCTCCACCACGAAGCGGTAGCCCACGCGGGCGCGATAGGTGCTGGCATAGGTATAACCCGCGACTTTGCCCTCGGACTCGGCAACGAGGTAGGGAAAGCCCTTGGCAATGATGTCGGCACGGCGGCGGGCCACTTCCGCCTCATCCGGCGCTTGGTATTCCCAGGAAGCGGTTTCGTGCAGTACGCTGCGGCCGTAGATGGCGGTGATGGTGGGGAGGTCGGTGTCTTCGGAGGGGCGGATAATGAGGTTCATGTTTGCTTGCAAGAATATTCCTGCATACCGTTAAGCAAAAGCTGTACCGATTAAGCCCTTCCCTGGCCCTAAACGGTGGCCACCCCGCCGCGCAGGCGGGGGCCCAATTTGGGTTAGGAAACTTGGACCTCCGCCTTCGCGGGGGAAGGTGAAGCTACTGGCCGTCCCTCAGCTTCGCCCAAATCCCAGAACAGGCCGGCCATAATCTGCAGACCCTCGCGCGCGATCGGCGCCAGCATATGTTCATTGGGCGCGTGCTGCGAACAGGCGGTATAGGAATGCGGAATCCACACCGTCGGCAGGCCCAGCGTTTCGGCGAACACTTCGTTGGGCAGCGACCCGCCCAGATTGGGCAGGATGGCCGGCTTTTTGCCGGTGGTGCGTTCTATGGATTGTATGGCCCACTTCACCCAGGGGGACTCGGGGTCCAGGCGGGTGGCGTGCATGATTTCGTCGCGCGCCGGCGTTACCTTTACCGTGTCGAAGCCTTCGCGCTGCAAATGCCGCTGTAGGGCGGGCACGATGTCCTGCGGGTCGATGCCGACCACAAAACGCAGCTGGCAGCGCGCCCAGGCGTTTCCGGCAATGGCGTTGACGGGGTTTTCCGCATTACCGGCCTTGACCGCGAGTACAGAAAAACTCGACCAGGCGAACACGCGCTCGGCGGGACTTAGCCCCGGCTCGCCCCACGCTATATCGATTGTAGGCGCATCGTCACCACCGCTGGGGTCGCAATCCAGCAGGGCCTGGCGCACCGAGGCCGGGATTTCGCCGGGCCGCCATTCGGGAACGCGGATGGCGCCGCGCGCATCGGTGATCGAGGCGATGGCGTGCGCCAGAATGATGCCGGGGTCGGCGATCAGCCCTCCCCAGTTGCCGGAATGGTGCGCGCCCTTGCGCAGGTCCACGCTCAGGTCGAAATTCATGACGCCGCGCGAGCCCAGGAAAATAGTCGGGCGCGAGGGTGACAGGCGGGGGCCGTCGGAGGCGATGAACACATCGGCCGCCAATTCGGTTTTATGGGCACGGCAAAAATCGTTCAGTCCGGGTGAGCCGGTTTCCTCGCCGGTTTCGATCAGAATCTTTAAATTGAAACCCAGACCCTGCTGGCCATCGCGGCGCGTGTCCAGCACACTTTTCATGGCGCCGAGATTGACGGTGTGCTGACCCTTGTTGTCGGCCGTGCCGCGACCAAACAATTTCTCGCCCTCTTCCACCAGCTTCCAAGGACTCAAGCCCGCGCGCCACTGCGTTTCCAGCCCACGGATGACGTCGCCGTGGCCATAGGAAAGCACGGTGGGCAGCGACGGATCTTCAATGCGTGTGGCCAGCAGCAGAGGGCCGCCGCGTTTCGGATTTTCGTACAGCCGGCAGACAAACCCCATCACCTCCAGATCCGGGGTGATATTGCTGATGAGGTAGGCGTTGAGTTCCAGCTGCCGGTCCGGATTCTGGCTTTCGGTGGGAATGGCGACGCGGCGGGCGAGATCCTTGTGGAAGCCACGGCCGTCGAAATATTTTTCGGCGGCGGCAATGGATTGCTGACGGCTCATGCGGCGTCTTTCAAACGTTGGAAGCCGGCCTCCAGATCGCGGATCAAATCGTCCGGGTCTTCCAGCCCGATGTTGTAGCGCACCAGTGGCCCGCCGGCCCAGGGTTTGACGGTGCGGCTGATGTAAGCCATTACCGCCAGGCTTTCGTAGCCGCCCCAGGAATAGCCCAGGCCGAAGTATTGGTAGTGATCCATCATGGCCGCCAGTTGCTTCTCGGACGCCGGTTGCAACTCCACGCCGAACAGCCCCGCCGCGCCGCTGAAGTCACGCTTCCACAAGGCATGGCCGGGGTCGTTCGGCAGCGCGGGATGCAGCACCCGCCGTACCTCGGGCCGTGCTTGCAGCCACCGGGCGACGGCAAGGCCTGCCTGATGGTGGTGACGCAGGCGCACGCCCATGGTGCGCATGCCGCGCAGGGTGAGGAAGCAATCGTCGGGCGAGGCGCGCAGACCCAGGTCGTAGGTGGTCTTTTTCAGGGCCGGCCAGGTTTCTTCATTGGCGATGACGAGGCCGATCAGCACATCGGAATGCGCGGCGTAATACTTGGTGGCGGGCTGCACCACCAGGTCGACACCGTGGGCGAAGGCGTTGAAAAAATAGCCGGTGGCCCAGGCGTTATCCATGATGACCTTGGCGCCTTTTTCATGCGCAACCCTGGCGATGGCGGGAATGTCCTGCATCTCGAAGGTGTGCGAACCGGGGCTTTCGGTGTACACCACGGTGGTGTTGGGCTGCATCAGCGCGGCGATGCCGGCGGCTATGGTGGGATCGTAATAGGTGGTGGCTACACCCATTTTTTGCAAATGCGAATTGCAAAAACGCCGGCCCGGCCCATAAACACTATCGGGCACTAGGATATGATCGCCCGTTTTTACGCAGGCAAGTATGGCGCCGGCCACCGCCGCGAGCCCGCTGGGGTAAGTCGCCGCGCGATAACCACCCTCAATCTCGGCCACGGCGTTTTCCAGCGCCAGCACCTGCGGCATATTGAAAATGCCGTAGGTGGGAATCTGCTCGTCGGCGTCGAAGCGCTTTTGCACCTCGGCCTGGTCCGCCATGGAACGGAACAGCACCGTGGAGGCCCGGTGCATGGGCACATTGATGGTGAGCGGGTCGTAGGCCACATCGCGGCCCAGGTGGGTGAGCTTGGTGTCCGGCTTCATTTCGAAAAAGTCTTCTCCATCTCTCTGCGCACTTTTACGGCCTCGCCGTGCTCATCGTATTCCACGTCATCCCAGGTGAGCGGCTTGTCGATGGCGACGTTGTTTTTCATTTTCACCTTGCGCGCCAGGCCCATCGGCAGGGCGCCGGCCTTGCGCGAATCGGCGGCGGGCATCAGTTTTCCGTACACCGTGTAGCCGCCCTCGCCGTCGAGCATTTCGCCGGCCTTCAAGTTGCGCTTGGCGACGGCAATACAGTCGCCGCGCCAGCCGTCGGGGCTGCCGGTCGCCTCCCCGCGCACGGCGGCATTGGCCACGCTGATACCCAGCTCCAGGCCAATCAAATGGAAGGGCTTATACATGGAGGCGTACCTGCCGGAGGGGTCGGTGACCAAGCCGTACTCATGGAAGCACTGGCGCACGTACTCCGAGTCGGCCGCAAAGGTCACGTACACCCCCCAGCGCAGATCGCGGAACACCGGGCGGCCATCGCGCTCCAGTGAGGACACCACTTCCACCTGGCCGCGGTGGTGCAATACGCCGCCGTCAACCTTGGGTTTGAGCATGCGCGCCAGGTCATCGACCCCGCAAGGCGGAAATTCCAAACCTTTGGGCGCCGGCGTCAGCCCGGCCGCGTTGGCCACGGCCGCCATTTCGATGGCGCTCTTGGTGCCGTCCAGAAAGGAATTGAACATCTGCGGGTTGAGGCCGCCGTCTTTGGCGGCATCCGGCGTAATGCCGTAATGACCCCACACGGTGTCCGGTGTGGAGGCATGATAGGCAGGCAGGTACTTGGTGCCCTTGCCGGCCGCCACCACCTCAAAGCCGGCGGCGCGCGCCCAATCGACCATTTCGCAAATCATGGCCGGCTGGTCGCCGTAGGCCAGCGAATACACCACACCGGCGTCGGCCGCTTTCTTCGCCAACAGCGGGCCGGCCAGGGCATCGGCCTCCACGTTCACCATGATGATGTGCTTCTTGTGCTTGCAGCAGGCCAGCGCGTGGCTGATGCCCGCCGCCGCGTCGCCGGTGGCGTCGATAATGACTTCGACGTGGCTATTGCGGATCAGGGCCATGGCATCGTCGGTGACGTGGGTGGTGCCGCTCTTGAACGCCTCGGCCAGGTTGCGGGCGTGGCACTGCTCCTCCGCCCAGCCAACGGTGCGCAATGCGCGGGCGGCGCGGCCCGGATCGAGATCGGCCAGACCCAGCAAATGTATGCCGGGCGTGCGCGGAATTTGCGAGAGATACATGGCGCCGAATTTGCCCGCGCCGATCAAACCCACACGCACCGGATTGCCGTTGGCGACGCGCTGCTGCAAAAGTCGATAGAGGTTCATTTCATGCAATCAGCAAAAGAGGCAAGACCTTTAATTGCGAGGGCAAATATCAGTAAGAATGCCAGACAACCAAACGCTTGAAAGAAATAATTTTTTCGAGCAGCTTTGGCCTGATCGAGCGCTCCATCGTCAACCCGAAAGGAAAGATAAGTTTCTCGCATGCCCTCGCCAAATTGCAAAACTTCGCAAGAAAAAATTGTTTGCGGCTTATCGGATTGAGATTGGCCATCTTCAAGGTGAAAATTAAGTGATTGCGACAATTGCTTGAGCGCGTCAACGCTTCCTTCAATAATAAATTCCCTCTCACGCCCACCTTCTATTCGAATCACGAGATTCGTCGCCATAATTTTATCCGTCAGATATTTTTTCTAATAGCCGCATGGGATTGCGGGTATCCATCCCCCGATCCGGCGCTGTCCACTTCTAAAAATGCTCGTATAGCGGCCCGGATCGAGATCTGCTAGGCCCAGCAAATGAATACCGGGCGTGCGCGGGATTTGCGAAAGATACATGGCGCCGAATTTGCCCGCGCCGATCAGGCCCACGCGCGCCGGGTTGCCGTTGGCTACGCGCTGCTGCAAATGTCGATAAAGGTTCATGCCGGCTCGGCTGGGACTGCGATTACACATTCTAACCGCCTGTAGCCCTGCGATGCCTCGATCCGGGGACGATTGCCGCCCGGTGCCTTAATCAGCCATGTCCCCGGCTCGCCAGCCCCACGCCATCGGCTCCACCGACAACCGTCAGCGCCAAATCGGCGCAGCGCACGGTTTCGCCGATGACCATGATGGCTGGACTGCCAATATTCTGCAGGTGGATGTCGGCAACCATATCGTCCAGCGACGTAATCACCGCGCGCTGATTCCGGCAGGTCGCGTTCTGGATCAAAGCCACCGGCATACCGCCATTCATGCCCGCCCCCAGCAGGGCTTGCTGAATCGCTTCGCAACGGGATACCCCCATATAGACCACCAGCGGCATGCCGGTGGCGGCCAGTGCCACCCAATCGGGGCCGGCATCATCACCGCCGCCCTCACCGGCGTGGCCGGTAACCACGATGGCGCCATGGCAAATTCGCCGGTGCGTGAGGGGAATGCCCAGGGCGGCGGGCGCCGCCAACCCTGCGGTGATACCGCTGACGATTTCGCAGGCGATGCCGGCTTCGCGCAACGCTTCGCATTCCTCGCCGCCGCGGCCGAACACGAAGGGATCACCGCCTTTCAGGCGAACCACACGGAATCCTTGCCGCGCCTCGGCGATCATCAGGCGTTCAATAAATTCCTGCGGGGTGGACTGACACCCTCCGCGCTTGCCAACATGGATGATGCGCGCGCCCTCGGCGGCATGCAGCAGCACTTCATCCGACACCAGGTCATCAACCAGCAGCACATCGGCGGCCGCAATCGCTTTCACCGCCTTGAGGGTCAGCAGGTCCGGGTCGCCGGGGCCGGCACCAACCAGGGTTACTTTTCCGGGGGGGTTCATGCCGCCTCCTGTTGCCGGCCCGCCGGGGTCTTTGCCAGCAGTTGCCGTAACTCGGGAACACAGGAGCCGCAGTTGCTGCCGCAATGCAGCCGGCCTTGCAAGGCGCGAAGGCGCTCAGAAGGGTCCCCGCCTATGTCGCCCGAAGCGCTGGCAATGGCCTCTTCGGTCACGTTAAAGCATTGGCATATCACCCGGCCCGACAATACAAAGCCGCTGGGCGCGTGGGTGGCGGGCGAGAGCAGCAGGCGGCGGATATCGGCAACCGGCTTTTCGGCTAGCAGCCATTCACGCAGCCATTCTCCGCTGGTGATGGCGCCCGGCTCACCGGACAGGCGCACGGCCTGCAAACGATCATCCTGGATCAACATGCGGCGCGAGCTGGCGCGTCGCTGGTCGTCGTAGCGCAACGCGTATTCAACGTCCAGCCCAAATAGCCGGTCGAGGTGGGCAAGCCAATCCGCAGACGGCGCGCCGTGATGGGCAGCCCGCAACAGCACGCCGGGGCGGTCTCGGCCGTGCATTGGCCTCATGAGCACCGCGCTGAAAAACGCCACCTCGCCCTGCAGGGCCTGCAGGCTATCGTGCAGCGCCAATTCGCCACCGCTGCAGGCCTTGAAGGCGGTGACTTGCCAGGAAAGGTCGGCCGCCGAGAGTTTTACTGCAGCGTGTTTCAGTTCGGGCTGGCGCGAATAAACATCGAGCGCCGGCGAAGTCACCGTGTTGACGCCCGCGCTATCGGCCCCGCCCAGGAAGCGCTTGCCCCAGTGCATGGGCATATACACCTGGCCGGAACGCACTTCTTCCGACGCTTCCGCCAGGGCATAAAAGGCGCCGCGGCGCGATTCCAGCTTGATCAAGTCGCCGGCCTTGAGGCCGCGACGAGCGAGATCGTTGGCGTTCACGGCCAGGCGCGGCTCGGGAACGTGGCCATACAGGCGCGCCACGCTGCCGGTGCGGCTCATGCCGTGCCACTGGTCGCGTAGCCGCCCGGTGGTGAGCGAAAGCGGATAGCGCGCATCGGCTTTTTCGGCAACGGCGCGATAAGGTGCGGTAAAAAATTTCGCCCGGCCATTGGCCGTAGCAAATTTGCCGTCTTCATACAGACGCGCCTTGCCCGCGCCGGCGCCACTTGCGACACTGGCAAAAGGCCATTGCTGCGGGCCGGCCTCTTCAAGCAGGGCGTAGCTTAGACCGGTGATATCCAGATCGCGGCCACGGGTCAGCTCGCGATGCTCGTTCCAGATCGACTCGGCGCTGTCGAACGCGAACAGGGAGGGCCTGCCGGGGCGCAGCTTCTGTTCCAGTCTTTGCGCGAAGTCGCAGACGATTTGCCAGTCGTGGCGCGCTTCACCCGGCGCGGGGACGGCGGCGCGCACGCGCGATATGCGCCGCTCGGAATTGGTGACCGTGCCCTCCTTTTCGCCCCAGCTGGAAGCGGGCAGCAGCACGTCTGCGAATGCGGCTGTCTCGGTATTGCCATAAGCCTCCTGCAACACCACCAGTTCAGTGTTGCCGAGAGCTGCGCTTACCTGATGCAGATCAGGCAGGGACTGGGCGGGATTGGTGCAGACTATCCAGAGTAGTTTGATCTGGCCCGTTTTCGCTGCCTCGAACATTTCCACGGCCGTTTTGCCGCGCTGATCGGAGAGGCGGTCCACACCCCACAGGCGCGCCACTTCCGCGCGGTGCTCGGCGTTGGCGATGTCCCGGTGGGCCGCCAGCGTGGTTGCCATACCACCGACTTCGCGGCCGCCCATGGCGTTGGGCTGGCCGGTGAGGCTGAACGGCCCGGCCCCGGCCCGGCCGATCTGCCCGGTGGCAAGATGCAGATTGATGAGCGAAGCGTTCTTGGCGGTGCCCACGCTCGACTGGTTCAGGCCTTGGCAGTACAGGGAGAGCGTGGCGGCGGATTGGGCGAACCAGCGCGCGGCGGTAACGATATCCTCAGCGCCGCGTTTTGCATCCAGCCCGCAAATTTCAGCCGCCTGCGCCGGGCTCATTTCGCGCACCTGGGTGCGCAACGCTGGAAACCCTTCCGTATGTGCGGCTATGTACGCCTCATCGCACCAGCCCTCCCACAGCATCACGTGCAGCATGGCGTGAAATAGTGCGACGTCGGTGCCGGGCAGGATGGGGAGGTGCAGGTCGGCGTAGGCTGCGGTCTCGGTGCGGCGCGGGTCGACGACGATGATTTTGAGGTCGGGATTCTTTTCTTTTGCAGCCTCGATGCGGCGGAACAGGATGGGGTGGGCGTAGGCCGCGTTCGAGCCGGCGATAAACAGGCAGTCGGCGTGGTCGATGTCTTCGTAGCTGCAGGGCGGCGCGTCCACCCCCAGGGTTTGTTGGTAGCCGGTCACCGCCGAGGACATGCACAGGCGCGAGTTGGTGTCGATATTATTGGTGCCTATCAGTCCCTTGGCGAGTTTGTTGAAGGCGTAGTAATCCTCGGTCAGCAATTGCCCGGAAACATAAAAGCCCACGCTGTCCGGTCCGTGTTCACGGATAGTGGCCGCGAAGCGCTCGGCGAGGATATCCAGGGTCAGATTCCAATCGGTGCGAGTGCGACTTTGCGCGCGCGAAGCACGCACTTGCGGATAGAGGGCGCGCCCGCCCGAGCTTATCGGCTCGGTGGTCAGCGCCAGCGTATTGCCCTTGCTGCAGAGCTTGCCGAAGTTGGCCGGGTGTTGTTCGTCGCCACGCACGCTCAGCACTTTCTTGCCATCGGTTTCTATCACCACCCCGCAGCCGGTGCCGCAGTAGCAACAGGTGGAGCGGACTTCTTGAATGGGGATGGCGGTATCCACGGGTGCGATCAATCTGCGGCGCAGGCCAGGCTTGCCGGTAAGGCGGCCCAGGGGTCCAGCTCCACCGCACCTTCGTTCAGACGCACAGCGAATTTTTCCACCGTCCCCACATCGGGGGCGGCGGCCTGTCCATCGCCCAAGCCTATGCACCAGTTATGCAAGGGGCAGGCCACCGATTCGCCGAACACGATGCCCTGCGACAAGGGGCCGCCCTTGTGCGGGCACTTATCGTGCAGGGCGAACACCTTGTCGTCGGCGGTGCGGAATACGGCAATGGTCTTGCCGTCTTCGCGTTGGAAGCGGCGCGCGCCCAGCGGCGCGATGTCTTCGAGCTTGCAAATGGCAACGAAACTCATGCGACCACCGCAATCGGGATGAATTGCTTCAGGTCCACGCGCGCCTTTTCCGGCTCGTGCCAGGGATCGGGTTCGCCATCGAGCGCGAATTGCAGGCGCTCCCACAACGCCAAGCGCAGGGCCGCATCGTCGATGATTTTTTTCTTGACGTAGTCCAGACCGACGCGGTGCACATAGTGCACGGTGCGCTCCAGATACCAGCCTTCCTCTCGATAAAGCTGCAGGAAGGCGCCGGAATACTCCAGTACTTCGGCGTGGGTTTTTACTTTACAAAGAAACTGCGCCACCTCGGTCTTGATGCCGCCGTTGCCGGCCACATAAATTTCCCAGCCGGAATCCACACCGATCACGCCCACGTCCTTGATGCCGGATTCGGCGCAGTTGCGTGGACAGCCCGATACGGCGAGCTTCACTTTATGCGGCGCCTGCATGCGCCATAAGGCGTGCTCAAGTTCTTGTCCCATCTTGGTGGAATCCTGGGTGCCGAAGCGGCACCATTCGGAACCCACGCAGGTTTTCACCGTGCGCAGCGCCTTGGCGTAGGCGTGACCGGAGGGCATGTCCAGATCTTTCCAGACGGCGGGCAGGTCTTCCTTTTTTACACCCAGCAAATCCAGGCGCTGACCGCCGGTGACCTTCACCGTGGGAATTTTGAATTTGTCGACCACGTCGGCGATGCGCCGCAGCTCGCTGCTGCTGGTGGCGCCGCCCCACATGCGCGGGATCACCGAATAGGTGCCGTCTTTCTGGATATTGGCGTGCGAGCGCTCATTGATATAGCGCGACTGCGGATCGTCCTTGGCCTCCTTGGGCCAGGTGGATAGCAGGTAGTAATTGATGGCAGGCCGGCAGCTGGCACAACCGTTGGGCGTGCGCCATTCCAGAAACTCGTACACGGCCGGGATCGACAGCAGATGATGTTCGCGAATGGCGTCGCGCGCCTCCTGATGGGTGCGGTCGGTGCAGCCACACATAGCCTTTTTCTTCGGTGCTTCCGAGTAATCGCCGCCGGCGGTGAACATGAGAATCTGCTCGACCAGGCCGGTGCAGGAACCGCAGGAGGAAGAGGCCTTGGTCTGCTTGCGGACGTCGTCCAGCGTGAACAGCCCCTTATCCTTGATTGCTTTGACGATGGCGCCTTTGCACACCCCATTGCAACCGCACACCTCGGCATCGTCGGCCATGCTCATGGCACGGTTCTCGCCCTGGTGGCCGGTATCACCCAGATTACTTTCGCCGAACATGAGCTGGTCGCGCAGCGCGGACACGTTGGTGCCGTTGCGCAGCAGCTTGAAATACCAGGCGCTGTCGATAGTGTCGCCGTACATGACGGCGCCGATCAGCTTGTCGTCCTTGATGACCAGCTTCTTGTAAACCCCCGCGCCGGGATCGGACAGGACGATATCCTCGCAGCCCGCGCCGCCGCTGAAGTTGCCGGCGGAAAACAAATCTACGCCGGTCACCTTCAACTTGGTGGACAGCATGGACCCGGTGTAGCGGCCGATGCCGAAGTAGGCCAGGTGATTAGCGCAAACCTTGGCCATCTCGAATAACGGCGCTACCAGGCCGTAGGCGATGCCGCGGTGATTGGCGCATTCGCCCACCGCGTAAATGCGCGGGTCGTAGGTCTGCATGGTGTCGCTGACCACCACCCCTCGCTGGCAGTGCAGGCCGGCCGACTCCGCCAACTCGGTGTTTGGGCGAATGCCCACCGCCATCACCACCAGTTGCGCCGGCAGCTCCTCGCCGCTTTTCAGTTTCACCGCACACACCCTGCCGGCATCGTCGCCGAGCAGGGCTTCGGTATGTGCTTCCAGTTTGAACTGCAGCCCCTTGGCCTCCAGGGTCTTTTGCAACATCTGCGATGCCGTCTTGTCTAATTGGCGTTCCATCAGCCAGTGCATGACGTGCACCACAGTGACCTTCATGCCGCGAAGCTGGAGGCCGTTCGCGGCCTCCAGACCCAGCAGCCCTCCTCCAATCACCACGGCATGGCGGTAGCAGCCCGCCGCGGCAATCATTCTTTCCGTGTCGTAAATATCACGGTAGGTCAGCACCCCCTCCAGGTCCGTACCGGGAACGGGCAGGATGAAGGGGTTGGAACCGGTGGCCAGCAGCAGCCGGTCGTAATGTTCGCGGGTACCGTCGCCCGCGATCACTTCGCGGGCGCGGCGGTCGATCTTGACCACCTTCTTGCCGGTGTGCAGCCGGATTTGGTTGTCGCGGTACCAGTCCAAATCATTCAGCACGATGTCCTGCAGGGTCTGCTCGCCGGCCAACACCGGCGAGAGCAAGATGCGGTTGTAGTTGGGATGCGGCTCTGCGCCGAATACGGTGATGTCGTACAGGTTCGGCGCCAGTTTCAATAGTTCTTCGACAGCGCGTATTCCGGCCATCCCGTTCCCGACCACTACCAGTTTTGGTTTCAGCATTTCCATGGCGGCAGCTTTCTAGCAGCTTTCTAAGCAGCTGCTCGCAATTGCTTCTGGTACAGAAACTCCAGCACCTGCCGGCGACAATCCAGATAGACCGGATCGGCCAGCAACTGCAGGCGTTCGCGCGGCCGCGCCAATTTCACCTCGACGATGTCGCCGATGGTGGCGGCCGGACCATTGGTCATCATGACGATGCGGTCCGAGAGCAGCACTGCCTCGTCCACATCGTGGGTCACCATCACCACCGTACTTTTCAGTTCGGCGACGATCGCCATCAGCTCGTCCTGCAATTTGGCGCGGGTCAGCGCGTCCAGCGCGCCAAAGGGCTCGTCCAACAACAGCACTTTGGGCTGCATGGCGATGGCGCGGGCGATGCCGACGCGCTGTTTCATACCGCCGGAGATTTCGTTGGGGTGTTTTTGCTCGGCGTGCGTGAGGCCGACCAATTTGAGCGCCTCGTGAGTTCGCTCCTTCAGTTTCGTCTTTGGCTCCGTGGCAGCAAATACCCGCTCGACCGCCAGATAGACGTTGTCGAAGCAGGTCAGCCAGGGCAGCAGGGAATGGTTTTGAAACACCACCGCACGATCCGGCCCCGCTCCCTTGACTTCACGCCCGGCCAGGATCACGCCGCCGTGACTGGGGAACAAGAGGCCCGCGATCATATTGAGCAGCGTCGATTTTCCGCAGCCCGAGTGGCCGATGAGGCTGACGAATTCGCCCGGCTCGATACTCAGATTTACCCCGCGCAGGGCCTCGAAGCGGCCGCGCTTGGTTTCGAATTCCATGCCTACGTTTTCGATGGAGAGAAATTTTTGCATATGGCTTCCTCTTTTCGTCCTAGGCCTGGTATTCGTAGCTGAAGCGCTTCGCCACGAACACCAGCAATTGTTCTAGCAACAGGCCGACGATGCCGACCACGAAAATGGCGATGATGATGTGCTCGACATTGAGGTTGTTCCACTCGTCCCATACCCAGAATCCCAGGCCCACACCACCGGTGAGCATTTCCGCCGCGACGATCACCAGCCAGGCCACGCCGATGGACAGGCGTATACCGGTGAGGATGTAAGGCAGGGTGGCGGGCAGCAGAATACGGCTGATGACCTTCCAGGCGGAAAGATCCAGCACCTTGGCCACGTTCAGATAGTCCTGCGGCACGCGCGATACGCCCACGGCGGTATTGATGATGAGCGGCCAGATCGAGGAAATGAAAATCACCCAGATGGCGGCAGGGTTGGCCGCCTTGAACACCAGCAGCCCGATCGGCAGCCACGCCAGCGGCGATACGGGACGTAACAGGCTGATGATGGGAGAAAGCATGGCGTTGATGAAAGCCACGCGCCCGATCAAAAAACCCAGAGGAATACCGATCAACGCCGCCATGCTGAAACCGATGCCGACGCGCTTCAGCGAATTAAGAATATTCCAGCCTATGCCCTGATCGTTGGGCCCCTTCACGTAAAAGGGATCGCTGAACACCTGCACGGCCGAGGCCCAGGTTTTGTCCGGCCCCGGCAGATTGGGGCTGGTCTTGGCGACGATGGCCCAGATACCGATGAACAGCAGCACGCCCAGCAGGGGCGGCAATACCGCCATGACCACCTTCGTGAGCAGGGGCTTCATGCTGCTTCTGGGCACGGGAACCACGGCCAGCTTCGCAGCCTCGCTTTTCTCTGCGGGGGCGACGGAAGGCACGGGCGCAAGTTCATTGGCGACTGCAGACATGGATCAGGCCTTGATCTTGAACGAAGCGGCATATTTTTTCGGGTCCTTGCCGTCCCAGACCGTGCCGTCGATCAGTTTGGCGCTGCGCATGTCCGACTTCGGCAGCGGCACCTTGGCGGCGGTGGCGGCCTCCTTGTAGAGGGCGATGTGGTTGACCTGCCTGGCCACGGCCAGATAATCGGGGTCCTCTTTCAAGAGCCCCCAGCGCTTGTGCTGGGTGAGGAACCACATACCATCAGAGAGATAGGGGAAGTTGACTGCGCCACCGTTATAGAACTTCATGTAATCGGGATCGTTCCATTTCTTGCCGATACCGTTTTCGTAAACTCCTTCCAGGCGCTGGTCGATGATGTCCACGGGACAGTTCACGTAGGACTTGTCGGCGATGATCTCGGCCACCTTCTTGCGGTTGGCCATGATGTCGATGAATTGCGAAGCCTCGAGAATCGCGGCCGTCATGGCGCGTGCAGTGTTTGGATACTTCTGCACGAACTCGGCGGTGGTGCCCAGCGTTTTCTCCGGGTGGTCTTTCCAAATGCCCTGCGTGGTTTCCGCCGTGAAGCCGATCTTGTCGGCGATGGCGCGGTTGTTCCAGGGCTCGCCCACGCAAAAGCCGTCCATATTGCCCACGCGCATATTCGCCACCATTTGCGGCGGCGGCACCACGATAGTCTTCACGTCCTTGAAGGGATCGATGCCGTTGGCGGCCAGCCAGTAATACAGCCACATGGCGTGGGTTCCTGTGGGGAAAGTTTGCGCGAAGGTGTATTCGGCTTTGTTCTTGTCGATAAAGGCTTTGAGGCCCGCGCCGTCCTTGACGCCTTTTTCCGAAAACTTGTTGGCGAGCGTAATGGCCTGGCCGTTGTTGTTGAGGCTCATCAGCACGGCCATATCTTTCTTCGGCCCGCCGATGCCCAGGTGCACGCCGTAGATGAGGCCGTACAGCACGTGCGAGGCATCCAGCTCACCATTGACCAATTTATCCCGCACCGAGGCCCACGATGCCTCCTTGGACGGCACGATCTTGATGCCGTACTTTTCATCGAACTTCATCACCGAGGCGATCACCACCGAGGCGCAGTCGGTGAGGGGGATGAAGCCGACTTTCACTTCCTTTTTCTCAGGGGCATCCGAACCCGCCGCCCACGCGGCGTTGCGCACACCCGGCGGCACGGCCGCCATCAGGGCCGCCGCGCCCATGACGCGGCCCGACTGCTGCAGGAAACGGCGGCGGGGATGATCATCCAGCGCCTCAGCCGCGGTGAAAGCGTTTGCCTTGTTCTTTTCATGTGTCATTCCCCGGCCCTTTCGTTCGGCAAAAAAAGAAAAAGCGCCCGAACCGGTAGACGGGTTGTTGCAAACCCGTATCGATTCGGACGCCGTTGTCCGTTAGCGCGAAGAGCCCGTGTGGACCCCGCCCGCATTTAATTCACCTACTACTATGCAATTCCGGTGCCAACCCTGGCTGACGCGCGTAAGGTCTTGATCGGCAAACCGAAACTACCGGCTTAGGCGAGTTATGCCATTTTTGCCGGCGAGCCGGGCCGTCCCAAAACAGGGCGCGCGCATTGTGCGGCGCACCAAATCAACGCAGACTCAAGACAGAATCAGCGCAGTGTCAACGCAGGATGGGGCCAGAAATAGCGGTCAGGAATAGTTATCGGCCAGTGCGATGACCTGCCGCGCGGCATCGGCCATCTTGATGCCCTTGTCCATGGCGTAGCGGCGCAGCTCCTGAAAAGCGCCTTCCTCGTCGGTATTTTGCTGCTTCATGACGATGCCCTTGGCGCGCTCAATCAGCTTGCGCTCGGCCAGCTGCGTTTTGGTGTGGGAGAGTTCCGCGCGCAGCGATTGCTCGGCCTCGAAGCGCTCCACCGCCACTTCCAGTATCGGCATCAGCCTCTCTGCAGACAGGCCGTCCACCACATATGCCGATACTCCCGCGCGGATGGCAGCTCGGATGGTATCGCTGCTGCGGTCCCCGGAGAACATCACCACGGGCCGGGGTGCCGCCTGATTCAAGAGAGCGATGTGCTCAATGGCGTCGCGCGAGGGCGAATCCGAGGAAATGATGATCACGTCCGGCTTCAATTTCTCCACGGCCGCATACAACTCGATGGGTGTAGCCAGCAGCGACATGACGTGGCAGTCGGCACGCGCCAGCGCGGCTCGCACGCTGGCGGCGCGATCCGGATCATCATCCACCAGAACAACATTGAGGCTGGCGGACTTCGGGACAGGCGTGGGGGGCGAAAGCGAAGTTCGTCGTGACATCCTGTTGTACACAGCAATCGCCGTGCCAGCACGCGGCAAGTTATGATGTTCCGTATGAATAAGCGCGCCCTGCTGTTGTTCGCCCACGGTTCCAGCGATCCCGCCTGGGCGGCGCCGTTCGAGCGGATTCGCGATGAAATCGCCGCACGCCGGCCGGATATGCCGATCGGTTTGGCCTATCTGGAAAGAATGTTGCCTTCGTTTGCGGAGGAAGTTGACCGCCTGGTCAAAGCGGGCGCGGGCGAAATCACAGTGGCACCTTTATTTCTGGCGCCGGGCGGGCACATCAAAAAAGATTTGCCGGCCTTGGTTGAGGCCGCAGCCGGCGCCCACGGCATCTCGATCAAAGCCCTGCCCTCGCTGGGAGAGTCACCCGAGATGATAGGTGCCATTGCCCAGTGGGCAATAGCGCAGGGAAACTGATTCCGCCAGCTCAGGCGACTTTCCGCACGCGCTCTTTTTCCAAAGCAGCAAAAGCCGCTTTTACCTTGGTCATCGCTTCCTGAATCTCGGCACGCGTGATGGTCAGCGGTGGCGCGAAGCGCACCACCGTGTGATGCGTGTCCTTGGACAGCACGCCGAACTCCAGCAGCTTTTCGCAGACTTCGCGCGCGCTGGCCAGCTTGGGGTCGATTTCCACGCCGATCAAGAGACCCTTGCCGCGTACGGCGGTAATCAGCGGGCTATCAAGCGAGCGCAACTCAGTCATCAGGGCGTCGCCCAGCAAGGCCGCGTGTTCCGACAGATGCTCCTCCCGCAATAACGCTAGCGCCGCCTTGCCGACCGCGCAGGCCAGCGCATTGCCACCGAAGGTGGAGCCGTGATCGCCGGGGCGGAACACCGCCATCACATCGGCACGCGCAACGAAGGCCGACACCGGCAGCAGGCCGCCGCCCAGCGCCTTGCCCAGCGTTACGCCGTCGGGGATGACGCCTTCGTGCTGCGAGGCCAGCACCTTGCCAGTGCGGCCCAGGCCGGTCTGTACTTCGTCGCAGATCAAAAGCACGTTGTGGCGTTTGCAAATCTCTGCGCAGCGCGAGAGATACCCTGCCGGCGGAACGATGATGCCGGCCTCGCCCTGCACCGGCTCGACGATGAACGCGGCGCTATTTGGGGTGATGGCGGCTTCCAGCGCATCGGCGTCGCCGAACGGCACTTGCACAAAGCCGGGGGTGAAGGGGCCGAAACCGTCGCGATATTGCGCCTCAGTGGAAAAGCTGACGATGGTGGTGGTGCGCCCGGCGAAGTTGCCGGCGCAGACGATGACCTCGGCGCGATCGGTGGGAATGCCCTTGACCTTGTGGCCCCATTTGCGCGCGGCCTTCACCGCCGTTTCCACGGCTTCGGCACCGGTGTTCATGGGCAGCACTTTGTAACCGGTAAGCCCGGTAGTTTCGATCACGGCGCGCAGGAACGGGCCCAATTGGTCGGAATGAAACGCGCGGGACGTCACGGCCAGCTTTTGCGCCTGCTCGATCAGCACGGCCAGCAATTTGGGGTTGGAATGGCCGAAGCTCACGGCCGAATACGCCGACATCATGTCGATGTAACGCTTGCCGCATTCGTCCCATAAATACACGCCCTCACCGCGCGTCAGCACGACCGGCAGGGGATGGTAATTGGCAGCGGAGTATTGCGCTTCCAGCGCCATGGAGTAGTCGAGGTTTTGCATGATGGTGGCCTTTTCAATACCGCCATTGTATTGGCCACCCCTCGCAATCCTATTTCTTTATTGCGCTCTATGCGCATAATATCGATTGTTTCTTTCGTTTTTTCCTTATTAAAGGTAAATATCGTGCATAAAATGAAATTGGACAAAATCGACGCCCGCATCCTGGATCAATTGCAAAAGGACGCGCGCACCTCGCATCAGGACCTTTCCGAGGCGGTGCACCTGTCGGCCCCGCAATGCTTCCGGCGGGTGAGGAAGCTGGAGGAATCGGGCGTCATCTCGCGCTATGTGGCGCTGCTGGAGCCGCGCGCGGTGGGCCTTTCCGTCACGGCCTTTGTCAGCGTGACCCTGAAAAGCGCACAGACCAAGGACCTCGCCAAGTTCAGGACGGTGGTCGCGACCATTCCGGAAATCCTCGAGTGTCACACCGTCACGGGCGAGGCGGACTTTTTGCTGAAGGTGGTGGCTGCGGACTTGCAGGCCTTCTCGCGCTTCCTGCTGGAGCGTCTGGTAGAGCACTTCGAGGTGGTCAGCACCAAATCGGAAGTTTCCCTAGAACAAATCAAGCACACCACGGTCTTACCCCTTTCTGCCGTTCACGCCTGAGCGGCTACAATAGTTCAACCGTCCGCCTCAGGAATCCCCATGCGTTTAGCGTCACCTGCCTCACCTGCCGCACCCTTCCCCCTTTTGCATTTCTCCAGAGCCGGTGGCTCGCTGTTGGCGAGTTGCCTGCTGACGAGTTGCGTGATCGTTATGCCGGCTCCCGTCGCCGATCCGGCACAGGCCGCCAAAGCGCCGCCCGTTGTCGCATCCGGAATTGTCCCAACCGTGCCGACAGCGCCTGCCACCAATCCGGCGGCGGCTAATCCCGCCGCTGCGGCTGCGCCGCCCAATGTGCCGCCACCCGCTCCCGGTGAGCCACGCCGTTACGACACCGTCATCACCAAGGACGCCGTCACGTCGCGCGGACTGCTGCTGTATCACAAGGTCAAGGACCGCCATTACTTCGAGATCCCGGAAAAGCTGCTGGGCCGCGACCTGTTCTGGTCGGGCGAGGTGGCGCAGGCCAGCAAGGACGCCGCGTTCAACGGGCTGCCGCTGGGCTTCAAGATTTTGCGTTTTGAACGCGTCGATAACCGCATCCTGTTGCGCGCTGTTTCCTATCGCAAGCACAGCAGCGAAGATCTCAAGGCCGCTACCGACGCCGTCGATCTGGCACCCATCCTGCTGTCTTTCAATATCGAGGCCGAGGGCAACGAGCGTTCCATGGACCTGCGGCCTGACGAGAAAAAAGCCGCCGCCACCGTCGCCGAAACCACCGTCAAAATATATGCCGGCATGCCCGGCACTATCGCGCTCTCTGCCGACCCAGCCGACGAGCGCGTGCCTGAACTGAAATCGCGCAAGTCGCAAACGCAGGCGACGCCCAAGGAAAAGTGGCCGGTCATCGACGCGCAGCGCCTGCTGCTCACCAACTCCACCGATCTGATCGATGCGCGCAGCCTGGGCCCGTTCGGCCTGGGTGCTGCCGACCCTTCGCGCAGTCTCATCAACCAGGTGAAGGTATTCCCCGGCAACGTGGAAATCCGCTCGACCATCACCTTCTCCGCGATCACCGTTCAGCAGGCGAGCACCGCCAACCCCTTCATGCCGCCGCAGCAGCGCGACCCCAGCCGCACCGCCGTGCTGCATTTCTCGTTGGCGCTTTTGCCGGAAAAACCGATGATGGGCCGCTATTACGACCCGCGCGTGGGCTACTTCAACGAACGCTTCCAGGAATACGGCGGCGACCGCAGCGGCGTGCGCTTTCGCGGCTACATCACCCGCTTCCGTCTGGAAAAGAAGGACCCCGAGGCCGAGGTTTCCGAGCCGGTGAAGCCGATTGTTTTTTATATCGCACCCGAAGTCCCGGAAAAATGGCGCAGCTACCTGAAGCAGGGCATCGAGGACTGGCAGCCGGTGTTTGAAAAAGCCGGTTTCAAAAACGCCATCCAGGCGCGCGATGCGCCGGTCAACGATCCCAATTGGGATGCGGAAGACGCGCGCTACTCGGTGATCCGCTGGGTGGCGCAGCCGGTGGCCAACGCCATGGGTCCCTCGGTGTACGACCCGCGCTCGGGCGAGGTGATCTCGGCGCATATTATTTTCTGGCACGACATCCTGCGCTTTTCCGAGCAGATGTATTTCCTGCAAGCCGGCGCCGCCGACAAGCGCGTGGACAAGCTGCCGCTCAGCGAAGAAATCCTGGGCGGTCTGATGCGCGAGGTGGCGACCCACGAAGTGGGACATGCGCTGGGGCTTGCGCATAATCACCGCGCGGCCACCGCCTACTCGGTCAAACAGCTGCGCGATCCGGAGTTCATGCGCACCCATGGCACCACGGCTTCGGTAATGTCCTACGGGCGCTTCAATTCCGTGGCCCAGCCGGGCGACGGCGTGACCGGCTTCGTCCCCAAATTGGGGCCGTACGACGACTTCGCCATCGAGTGGGGCTACAAGCCGCTGGGAAAAAAAACCGCCGACGCGGAGTTCGCCGAACTGGACCTGGCCGCCGCGCGGCAGATCAAGGAGCCTTTGCTGCGCTACGGCGGCGAAGACAATATTCATTACTTCGACCCGGAAATCCAGACCGAAAATATCGGCAAGGAACGGGTGCAGGCGACCCGCCTGTCGGTGGCCTCGCTGGAGCGCGCCGCCGACCGCCTGATCCCGGCCACCACGCGCCTGGGCGAGGGCTATACCGACCTGGTTTCCACGTATCAAAACCTGCTGTGGCAGCGTTTCAGCTATCTCGACTCGGTGGTGAAGCTGATCGGCGGCGTGCGCGAAACGCGCTACTTGGGCGGACGCGGCGGCGATACCTTTGTGCGCACCACGCCGGCCGAGCAAAGAGACGCCATACGCTACCTGCTGGACGAAGGCCTGAAGACGCCCAAGTGGCTGGTGAAGCCGGAATTTTTAAACCGCGTCGCCGTGTTTGACGTGGCCGGCCCGCTGGTGGAAACGCAAAACCTGCTGCTGGAAGAGATGCTGTTTCCGCCGCGCTTTCGCATGCTGGAAGACGCCGAGACGCTCAAGCCCGGCAGCGGCATGACGGCCTCGCAATATCTGACGACGGTGCAAAAAAGCCTGTTCAGTGAACTCGCCACACCCAAACCGAAAATCGATATTTACCGCCGCGAACTGCAAAAAACCTATCTGGGTCAGTTGAAGGCGTTCAGCGGGGAAATCCAGCGCTTCGATAGTTTCGGCCAGTTGTTTGCCTTTTTCCTCACCGGACTGTCGATCGATCTGCGTCCTGCGTCGATGCAGGCGCTGAAGGATTTGCAGCGCGACCTGCGGCTCGCCATACCGAACTCGGCGGACTCGCCGACGCGCCTGCACCTCTCGCAAATCGACCGCGAAGTTGAAAAGATTTTGAAGATTCGCGGCAGCTGAAACAACGCCTGAATATCGACCGCACAAAAGAAAACGGCCACCGAGGTGGCCGTTTTTTTATTGCTGATTCGCTAGACCGATCAGGCCTTGGCGAAGCGCGACTTGCTATTGCTGTCGCGCTTTCCGGCGAAGCTGCCGGCGCCCGCTTTGGCCCAGCCGTCTTTACCGGCAGGTGCTTGAGCCGCGTGATGGCTAGGTTTGGCTGCGAAGGGTCCGGCCTTGGCTGCAAAAGAAGGACCGCCTTTGGCTGCAAAAGGACCCGCCTTGCCGGCAAAGCCGCCAGGCTTGCCCGCATAACCACCGGGCTTGCCGGAGTGGGCACGAGGCTTGCCGCCGGGTTTGCGGTCGTTGCGATCATTCCGTTCAAACACGCGCGCCTTCGGCTCCAGACCGGGGATGGTTGCGACCGGGATGGGTTGCGAAGTGAAGCGTTCGATGATCTTTACCTGGAAATGCTCGCGCACATTGGCGAAGGAAATGGCGATGCCGTTCTTGCCGGCGCGGCCGGTGCGGCCGATGCGGTGCACATAGTCTTCAGCCTGGCGCGGCAGATCGTAGTTGATGACGTGCGAGATGCCTTGCACGTCGATACCACGTGCGGCCACGTCGGTAGCGACCAGTACGCGGAGCCGCCCCTGACGCAGCAGTTGCAGTGTGCGGTTACGCGCGCCCTGCTTCATGTCGCCGTGCAGTGCAGCGGAGGCGTGACCCTGCTCGTGCAGGTCTTGCGCCAGATCGTCGGCCGCACGCTTGGTGGAGGTAAAGACGATGGCCTGGTTCAGTTCAACGTCGCGCAGCAGATGATCGAGCAGGCGGTTCTTGTGCGCCATATCGTCGGCGAAGTGCAGGCGCTGCTCGATGTTCTCGTGCTTGCTTTGCTGGGAGGACACTTCGATGCGAACCGGGTTGTTCAGCATCGATTTTGCGAGGCGAACAATATTCGGGTCCAGCGTGGCCGAGAACAGCAGTGTCTGGCGATTGGCCGGCACCTTGGCGACGATGGCGTCGAGGTCGTCCTTGAAGCCCATGTCGAGCATGCGGTCGGCTTCGTCCAGGATCAGCACTTGCAGGCGCGACAAATCGACGCGGCCCGATTGCATTTGATCCAGCAGACGGCCCGGCGTTGCCACCAGGATATCGACGCCGCTTTTCAGCAAACGGTTTTGCACCGGATAGGGCATACCGCCGACGATGGAAACGGTCTTGATGCGGCGCAGATTGCGGCCATAGGTTTCGGCCGCCTTGGTGACTTGCATGGCGAGTTCACGCGTGGGCGTCAGCACCAGTACGCGCGGACCACGTCCCGCCACCGGATGCGGCTCGGTCAGCAGTTGCAGGGACGGCAGCATGAAGGCAGCGGTTTTGCCGGTGCCGGTTTGTGCGGAGACCAGCAGGTCGCGGCCGGCCAGCGCTTCGGGCACGGCTTGCGCCTGCACTGGAGTCGGGTCGGTGTAACCGGCGTTGGCAATAGCTTGCAGAATCGGCGCATTAAGGCCGAGCGTTTCAAATTTCATTTTCAGTTTTCCCGCGCAGCCTTTCCGAAGGCGACGCATCAATCGCAAATAAACGGGCATGCCGTCCGCAAGCGGAAGCGGTTGCAAATCACAACATCAGGAAGTGATCGGCGGCGAGCCCAACATCGGCGCCACCAATTTGCGATTCGAAAAGCCCGGGAACCGAGCTAGAGGAGAAAAGCGGGGGAGGAGACGATGAACGTAAGCAAAGTCAGCATTCAAAACGGCGATGCTGCATTGCACAAATGGAACTATACGTGAGAAACCATTGAAATACCAGCAGATTTTTCAATCTGCCGACTTCACCCGCTGCATCCAAGCATGTAACGTGCGGCAAATTCACGGAAAGCACCATCCGCGCCGTCCGCGCGGACAGCCGGCGGACACTGCGGACACTGCGTACAACCATATAAAACTGTTAATAATCAATCAGTTAAATTTTGGCACGATCCGTGCAAGGTATCCCGTATTCAGTCAGGAACCGACACATGATTCGCGATACCTCAGCTCAGGACACCGTCGTCACCGCCTCGCCCAAGCAGCGCAATAAACGCCTGGCCATCTGGGGCGGCGCTGGCATTGCCGTGATCGCCCTCATCGTGCTCCTGGTATCGGGCTGGCGCGGTAGCTCGCAATCGGTGAGTGCCTCGCGCCTGCGCGTTGCCACCGTCACCCACGGCACCCTGGTGCGCGACGCCTCGGTGAACGGCCGGGTAGTAGCCGCCGTCAGCCCCACACTCTTTTCCACGGCGGTAGGCACCGTCACCTTCAAGGTGAACGCAGGCGACAAGGTGAAAAAGGGAGCGGTGCTGGCGGAAGTGGATTCGCCCGACGTCAACGACAACTGGAAGCGCGAGGAGTCCAGCCTGGAACAGTTGCAAGCCGAGGTGGCGCGCCAGCAAATCCTGGCCCGCAAACAAAAGCTCCTGGCACGGCGCGATGCCGACCAGGCCGAGATCGACCGTTCCTCTGCTGAACTCACCATGCAGCGCATGGATGCTGCCGGTGGCGCGGGGGTGGTTTCCAAGAACGATTACCTGAAAGCCAAAGACACGCTGAAAAGCGCCGAGATCCGCGCCAAGCACGCCAGCGCCGCCGCAGACCTGGAAAACGACGACGTGGCCCTGGAACTGAAGACCAAGGAAAGCCAGTTGCAGCGCCAGCGCATTGCCACCGAGTACGCGCGCCGCCGCGTGGACGACCTTAAGGTGAAAGCGCCGGTGGATGGTGTGGTCGGCAGCCTCGCGGTGGCCAACCGCACGGTGGTGCAGGCCAATACCGCCCTGCTCACGGTGGTCGATCTTTCCGCGCTGGAAGTGGAACTGGAAATTCCTGAGACTTACGTGGCCGACCTGGGCTTGGGCATGAACGCGGAAATCACCGCCGGCGATACCAAGCTCACCGGCAAGCTCTCTGCCTTGTCTCCGGAAGTGACCAAGAACATCGTGCTGGCGCGCGTGCGCTTCAACGGCGCACAGCCTGCGGGCTTGCGCCAAAGCCAGCGCGTGTCGGCGCGTTTGCTGATCGACGAGCGGCCCAATGTGCTGATGCTCGCGCGCGGCCCCTTCGTGGAAAACGAGGGCGGGCGCTTCGCCTACGTGGTGGTGAACGGCATCGCTGAACGCCGGCCCATACGCCTGGGTGCCACCAGCGTATCGGCGGTGGAAATCCTGGAAGGCCTCAAGGAAGGCGACCAGGTGGTCATCGCCGGCACCGACAGCTTTGAAAACGCTGAACGCATTTCCATCAATAACTGAACCCAACGACATCAACGAAAAGAGGCACGCCATGCTGCGCATGCAAAAACTGAGCAAGGTCTATCGCACCCATATGATCGAAACCCACGCCCTGCGCGGTTTCGACATCAATGTTGAAGAGGGCGAGTTCGTCACCGTCACCGGCCCCTCGGGTTCGGGCAAGACCACCTTTCTCAATATCGCCGGCCTCCTGGAAAACTTCACCGACGGCGACTATCACCTCGACGGCGTGGACGTGAAGGGCATGAACGACGACGCGCGCTCGCGCCTGCGCAATGAAAAGCTAGGGTTCATTTTCCAGGGCTTCAACCTGATTCCCGACCTGAATCTTTTTGACAACGTGGATGTGCCCTTGCGCTACCGCGGCTTCGACGCAGCCGAACGGGCCAAGCGCATCGAGGACGCGCTGGCCCTGGTAGGCCTGGGTTCACGCATGAAGCACTATCCGGCCGAACTCTCCGGCGGCCAGCAACAGCGCGTGGCCATTGCGCGCGCGCTGGCTGGCTCGCCGCGGCTCCTGCTCGCGGACGAGCCCACCGGCAACCTGGACACGCAGATGGCGAGGAGTGTGATGGAGCTGTTGGAGGAGATTAACGCCAAAGGCACCACCATCATCATGGTGACCCACGATCCGGAACTGGCCGCGCGCGCGCAGCGCAATGTGCACATCATCGATGGCCAGGTGAGCGATCTGGTCAGAAAGGCGCCCAATCTTTTCGAAGTGCGCACCCCCGCCACCGGCGCCGCCGCCTAGGAGCCGTTCATGTTTCGTTACTATCTGTTTCTGGGCATACGCAACCTGCGGCGCAACCCGGCGCTGACGGCGCTGATGATTCTGACGCTCGCCATCGGCGTGGCGGCCAGCGTCTCTACGCTCACCATCCTGCACGTCATGTCGGGCGATCCGGCCCCCGGTCGCAGCAACCTCCTGCTGGTGCCGTTGATCGACAATGGACCCGCGCGCAGCTACACGCCCGGCGCCAAGCCTGAAGACAATCAGATGTCCTACCGTGACGCGAACAATCTTCTCACGGCCAAGCAAGGCAAACACCGCACCGCCATTTACGGCGTGGCCGGAGCCTTCGAAGGCGTGCGGCCCGATCTGCCGGTGGAGACCATCAGCGGCGTGGCGGTCACCAGCGACTACTTCTCCATGTTCGAGCCCCCGTTTCTGTATGGCGCCGGCTGGAACGAGAGCGAGGACAAGGGCAGCACCAAGGTCATCGTATTAAGCCGCGCCAAAAGTGAAAAGCTGTTTGGCAACGAAAATCCGGTTGGCCGCCACGTGAAGGTTTTCACCCAGGATTTCCAGGTGGTGGGCGTGCTCGACAAATGGAACCCGCTGCCGCGCTATACCCATCTCATCAACGGCAACGGCGGCTTTATCGGTGGTGAAGACGATATCTATATTCCCTTCAGCACCGCCATCAGCCTGCAATTGCAGCCCAACGGCAATACCAGTTGCAGCAGCGACAGCAACGAACAGCCCGGCTACCAGGGCTTCCTGGATTCCGAGTGCACCTGGATACAGTTCTGGTTCGAGGTGCCGTCGGCCTCCGACCGGCGCGCACTGAAAGACTATCTCGACGCCTACATGGCTGAGCAGGGCAAGCTGGGCCGCTTCAAGCGCCACGCGCCCGCCCAGTTGTTCGATGTGATGGAATGGATGGCCTACCTTCAGGTGGTGAGCAACGATACGCGCCTGGCGGCCTGGCTGGCCTTCGGCTTCCTGTTGCTTTGTATCGTCAACACCGTGGGCCTGCTGCTCGCCAAGTTCTCGGTGCGGGCGCCCGAAGTAGGCGTGCGCAGGGCCTTGGGTGCGACCCGTAGCGAAATCTTTCGCCAGTTCCTGATCGAAGCCGGCGTAACCGGTGTGGCCGGCGGCCTGCTGGGACTGGCGCTAAGCCTGGCCAGCCTCGCCCTGATCTCGCGCCAGTCGAGCGATCTCTCAACAGTGGCGCATATGGATTGGCAAATGCTGGGCCTCACTCTGGTGATGGCAGTGGTCGCGAGCCTGCTCGCGGGCCTGCTGCCGACCTGGCGCGCCTGTCAGGTGACGCCGGCCATTCAGCTGAAATCCCAGTAAGTGCAACGAAAGTACAGCGACCCATATGCCCCGGCTACTCACCCCGCTGATTCGCGACCTGGCCTGCGGCCTCGCGTTGCTGGCAGCGACTTTTTTCCTGGCCGCACGCATGGCCGAGTCGGCGCGAGGTCATTCCGCAAGTTATTGCAACTCTTACCCCAATCAGGACCGCCATGGAAATCCGCCCCATCCTTTCCGCATTGCTGCGTAACAAGACCGCGCCCCTGCTGGTTGCCTTGCAGGTCGCCATCAGCCTGGCGATCCTGGCCAACGCGATCTATATCGTGAATCTGCGGCTGGCCAGCGCCACGCGCCCCTCCGGCATTGCCGATGAGGAGAATGTTTTCTCGGTCTCCACCTACACCCTGCAAACGCGCAACCATGCCGAGATCATCGCCCAGCAGCAGCGCGATATCGATACCCTGGCCGCCATCCCGGGCGTGGTGTCGGTGGCCTGGACCAACCAGATGCCCTTGTCCCGCTCGGGATCCAATACCGGCTTCGCCCTGGACCGCAAGCAGACGCGCGCCTCCGCCGTCCTTTCCACTTATTACACCTATGGGCCGATCCTCAAGACCCTGGGGCTGAAGTTGATTGAAGGCCGCGATTTCACCGCCGACGATGTGGTGGAGGTCGATCCCAACAATGACGACTTCAGCAAAAAATTCGTCAAATCCATCATCATCACCAAGCCGCTGGCGGACAAATTTTTCCCCGGCGAAGCCAGTGCCGTGGGCAAAAACGTTTACTACGGCACCGGTGACGACGCCGTCGAGTTGCGCGTGATCGGCGTGGTCGAGCGCCTGCAAACGGTAGGCGCCTCCATCCGGCCGGACGGCGAGTACTCCGGCATCATGCCGTTGCGCGCCAGCTTCGCCTTTTCCAAACTGGCCGTGCGCACCGAGCCCGGCCAGCTCAACCGGGTGATGACCGACGCGGAAGCGGCGCTGCGCAAGGCCTATCCTATTCCGGTTGTGGTGCGCACCCGTTCGGTGGAAACCGACCGCACCAACCGCTATCGCAACGAGCGCGCGCTGGCCTGGATGTTGATCGCCGTGTGCGGACTACTGTTGCTGGTCACCGCCAGCGGCATCGTTGGCATGACCACGCTACGCGTCGCCCAGCGCAAAAAGCTGATCGGCGTGCGTCGTGCCCTGGGAGCACGCCGCCGCGACATCCTCTGGCACTTTATCACCGAGAATTTCATCATCATGAGTGGCGGCGTGTTCGCGGGTGTGCTGCTGGCCCTGCTCCTGAACCAGCTGCTGGTGAGCCAGCTTGAACTGCCCCGGCTGCCCATTGGCTATCTCGCCTTTGGCGTGGGCGCGCTGTGGCTGCTGGGCGTTATGTCGGTGTACGGCCCGGCCTGGCGCGCGGCCGGCATTTCACCGGCCATCGCCACCCGCAGCGCCTAGTGTGCCGCTTGGTGTGCACAAGCCGCAGTGACCAAGCCTGCAGTGCGTAAAATAGGGCGCGTGAATTCACGCTCCCTTCCACAGGCCATGCCTACCGTCCTGGTGATAGACGACAACCGCGCCATCGCCATGGCGCTGGAAGTGCTGCTGTCGCTGCACGAAATCGGCACGGTGGCGGCGACCAGCCCGGAAGAAGGGCTCGCCATTCTGGAAAACAGCGCCATCGACCTGGTCATCCAGGACATGAACTTCGCCGCAGATATCACCAGCGGCGCCGAGGGCGCCGAGTTGTTCCGCCGCATCCGCGAGCGGCGCCCGGACCTGCCGGTGATCCTGCTGACCGCCTGGACCTCGCTGGACACCGCCGTCGATCTCATCAAGGCGGGCGCGGCCGATTACCTGGCCAAGCCCTGGGACGATCAACGCCTGATCGCCACGGTAAAAAACCTGATCGAACTGGGCCAGGTCAACCGCGCCCTGCAACAACGCCTGCAGCGTGAGCACAAACAAAAGCGCGAACTGGAAAATAACTACGATCTGCGCGGCCTGGTCTGGCGCGATGCGGCCATGGAGCGGGTGCTGGACGTGGCCTGCCAGGTGGCGCGCGCCGACGTGCCGGTGCTGGTCACCGGCCCCAACGGCGCCGGCAAGGAAAAAATCGTCGAGATTATCCAGGCCAACTCCGCCGTGCGCGACGGCCCTTTCGTCACGCTCAACTGCGGGGCGCTGCCCTCGGAACTCATTGAAGCGGAGTTGTTCGGCGCCGAAGCCGGCGCCTACACCGGGGCCAGCCACACCCGCCAGGGGAAATTCGAAGCGGCCGACGGCGGCACCTTGTTTCTGGATGAAATCGGCAATCTGCCGCTGGCCGGGCAGATGAAGCTTTTGCGGGTGCTGGAAACCGGGCGCTTTCAGCGCCTGGGTTCCAATCAGGAGCGGCAGGTGAAGGTGCGTGTGGTCAGCGCCACCAACGCCGATCTGGCGGGCGCCATCAAAGCCGGCAGTTTTCGCCAGGATTTGCTTTACCGGCTGAACGTGATCGAGCTGAAGATTCCGGCGCTGGCCGAACGCGCGGACGATATCCTGCCGCTGGCTGAACATTTTCTCGCAGGCGGCCGCACGCTGGACGCTTCTGCCGCTGCCGCCCTGCTGAGCCATTCCTGGCCGGGAAATGTGCGCGAATTAAAAAATGTCATGCAGCGCGCGGGGCTCCTGGCCAAGCGCAGCGCACTCAGCGCCGCCGACCTGGGCTTGCCCGCACCTGGTAGCAACAAGATCGACACCGAGGAGTGGAGCAAGGAAAGCATAGAGCAGGCGCTGGCGCGCGCCTCCGGCGTGGTCTCGCAGGCAGCCAGCGACCTGGGGATCTCCCGGCAGGCCTTGTACCGGCGCATGGAACGGCTGGGCATAGGCCGCGGCCCTTCCTCACCCTGATCAGGCATTCCATGCCGGTCCCTTCCGAACTGCGCCAACTGCGCTTCTCGCTGGCCGCGCGGTTTTCCCTGGTGGCAGGCAGCCTGTTGGCAGCGGCGATCCTGCTGACTTTGCTGCTCACGCATTTTCTGCCGGAATATCCCCTGGTCGTTGCATTGCTGGCGCTTTGCGCCATGCTGCCGCTGGTCATATTTGCGGTGCGTTACCAGCTCGACCCCCTGTTTGCCATGTTCCGCGCGCTGGCCGGCACCGTGGTCAGCTATCGCGATGGCGACTATTCCTTCGGCCTGCACTGGCCGCGCAACGATGAACTGGGCGACCTGGTCGCGGCCCACAACGAGCTGGGTGAGGTGCTGCGCGAGCAAAGACTGGATCTTATTCAGCGCGAGTTGCTGCTCGACTCCATGGTGCAAAACACGCCGGTGGCGATGCTGCTGGTAGCCGAGCGCGGCGCCATCGTATTCGGCAATCTGGCCGCGCGGCAATTGTTGAATCAGGGCCGCAAACTGGAGGGGCTGCATCTGGACCAGGTGCTGGCCTCGACCAACGCGTCCTTGCGGGAGGCGTTGGCGCGCGGCGGTGACGGGCTGTTCACCGTGGTCGCCGAAGACGCGGGCGAGGACTCCGAATCGGATGGGGACACCTATCACCTTGCCCGGCGCAGCTTCACCCTCAACGGCCGTCGTCACGAACTATTGCTGCTGCGGCACCTGACCGTGGAACTGCGCCGGCGCGAGGTACAGACCTGGAAAAAGGTCATACGCGTCATCAGCCACGAGCTCAACAACTCGCTGGCGCCGGTGGCCTCGCTGGCCAACTCCGGGGGCGAATTACTGCGCCGCGGGCAGACCGAACGGCTGCCGGAAATTCTGCACGCCATCGCCGACCGCACCCGCCACCTCGAACAATTTATCGCCGGCTATGCGCGCTTCGCGAAACTGCCTGCGCCGCGCCGCGAGCTTACGTCCTGGCCACGCTTGATCGCCAGCCTGCAATCGCAAATCGCTTTCACGCGGGCCGGTGCGCTACCCGATCGTGACGGCAGTTTTGATATCGTGCAAATGGAACAGGCCTTGCTGAACGTGCTGAAGAACGCGCACGAGTCCGGGTCCGCCGCCGAACACGTCACCCTGGCCGTGCGTCACACGCAAAACAATTTTCTGATCGAGGTGAGCGACCAGGGCAGCGGCATGGACGAAACCGTCATGGCCAATGCGCTGGTGCCGTTTTATTCAACCAAACGTAGCGGCACCGGACTCGGCCTGGCGCTGGCAAGGGAGATCATCGAGGCGCACGACGGCCGAATCACCATCCATAACCGCGACTCCGGCGGTCTGACGGTGACGCTGATTCTGCCTGACCACGGACGTGCCGCCGCGGCTTAAGGCGCCCTAAAGAAAACCCCCGTCAGGTCGAAACCTGCCGGGGGTTTTTAACTACTGCACTGGCATCCGCGCCGGAGCCGGGATAAGGCTCCCGAACGCGGCCTTGCCTACCGAATTAACGGCAGGACGAGGGCAGCCAGGAGGATTTGATCGTTGCGGTACCCGCACCAACTTTACAGGTCCACTTCACACCACCGGCACCGGTGATGGGCGACAGGTCCAGCTCGCCACCGTTGATGACCTTGGAGTTGTAGTGAATCTGGATCATGCCGCCGGTGGCGTTGGGGCCCATCACCACTTGCACCGAGGTCACAGCATTGCCGGTGATCGAGGTGGGCATGGCGATACCGCCGGACGACAGGTTGGTCGGCATGTAGCCCTTGGTGTTGAAGTGCTCAACGATCGCGGTCTTGGTGGCGGATGCCAGGCCCAGACCTTCGGTTACGTTGG